>SKEX01000073.1_pt1 | contig 130310 bp, 125 predicted proteins | sample 4841451 | NCBI WGS metagenome assembly SKEX01 (sample SAMN11008798, study PRJNA524170) | human gut metagenome | isolation source: fecal sample from pouch patient p38, | place: Israel: Tel-Aviv | reverse complement strand
GGGGCTTACATTTGCCTGCATGAATCTGAAAAAACTGGCCAGAATTCTGGAAAACAGGGCATCTAAAACACCAGAATTCTTTGGTTTTTTAAGATTTTTGGTAGAAGAATCGCTATATGTAGAAAAGTGGTGCTGGAAACAATCCCAGCACCAACTTTGTCTACAGTCTGAAAAGACCAGGTATCCCCAGTACCTGGTCTTTTGCTGTACAAAAATTAAAATATTTCCATCCAGATTATTCTCAAACCCGGACATACTAACTGTAACGCACGTTTTCTATGCGCCAGGCAATAAACATGGTATGCATATGTCTTCTATTGCCGTCCATCAAAAGAAAGTGAGGTGCCATAACTATGAATTTATGCAGCTGTGATACCAAACCCGCCGCTCCAGTCTGCGGCTGCAAAAACCAGCTCCCGGCTCCCGGTCCCGGGCTTTCCCTGGCCATTGCCACTATTCCTGTGCAGCCCTGGGAAACCCCCTCTGAGCCTGCTGCGGGACTGAAACAGGGAAGCATCTTTCCCAGCCTGATTCTTCCATTTTATAAGGAAGGGGGAAAGGAAAATGTCTGACCGAAACGCAATACTAAAAGAAATCACTGAGATAAGCTTCACTGCCGACGATCTGACCCTGTATCTGGACACTCACCCTCTGGATGCTTCCGCTCTGGAAGCATTCAGCCAGGCAAATGCCAGACGAAAATCCCTACTGGAACACTACGCCAATGAATTTGAGCCTTTGACACGAAACTGTGTCTGCCCTGACACCAACAACCAAACCAATAGCCATACCAAATACCCCGGACAGAAACATTTCACATGGAATGACGGGCCTCTGCCCTGGGACCAGCAAGGAGGTGCTCTCTGATGTGGACCTATGAAAAACGGCTTCAATACCCTGTAAATATCAAAAAAACCTGCCCTAAGACTGCATCTCTTATTATCAGCCAGTTCGGCGGGCCTGACGGAGAGCTGGCCGCTTCCATGCGCTACCTCTCCCAGCGCTACACCATGCCATGTAAGGAGGCCGCCGGACTGCTGACGGACATCGGCACAGAGGAACTGGCTCATCTGGAAATCATCTGCGCTATGGTCTTTCAGCTCACCAGGGATCTGACCCAGGAGCAGGCCAAAACTGCTGGTTTTGATGCTTATTATATTGACCATACTACCGGTCTGTGGCCTGCCGCGGCTGCCGGAATCCCTTTTAACGCCTGTGAATTTCAGTCCAAGGGCGACGCTATCACGGATCTCCACGAAAACCTGGCTGCGGAACAAAAAGCCCGGAGCACTTACGAAAATCTCATACGCGTGATTGACGACCCGGATGTTCTGGACCCTTTACGGTTTTTAAGGGCCAGGGAGGTGGTTCATTTCCAGCGGTTCGGAGAAGCCCTGGAAAAAATAAAGGATACTCTGGACCGCAGGAATTTTTACTACTTTAATCCTGAGTTTGATAAACAGGTTGCAGCCGGGAAGAAATAGGCCGCTTCTCCTGTTTATAAAAAGGCAGTCCCAGGCCAATTCCCCTCAACGGGCTGGTCTGGGACTGCCTTTCTGTCATTGATACGCTGGATTATGATGCCGTCTGTTCTCTTACCTGTACGCTTCCATCTACGGTCCATTCTCCATTTTCATTCACCGTATAACCGTCCGGCGTGGTTCCATTTTTCATCATGGAACCGGCAGGCCGGGCAGCGTCAGGCGTATCCTGGAAATAGTAGCATTTGCCGCCGATCCAGTGCCAGCCGGTGTACATTGCGCCGGCCTGGCTGTCGTTCTGATCATGGAGGAAGTAGGTGTTTCCGTCACGATCCGTAAACCATCCGCTGTTCATATAGCCGTCAGCATTGAAGTAGTACCAGGCTTTAAATCCGTTCCAGGAGCACTCATACCAGGTATCTGCAGGGCAGGTTCCATCCAGGGCGGCAAACCGCCAGCCCTTTTCATCCTGCATCCACTGGCCGTTTGGCTCGGGTGCTTCCTCTGTCTTAAGCTGGTTCTCATACTCATAGTCGTCCTCGTCACTGTCCTCGCGAGAGGCCGGAGCGGCTGTTTCCGGAGCAGTGGTTTCTGCCTCCTTTTTGAGAATCATTTCATATGGCTCATAATCGCCAAATTCTGTGATCTGTCCCTTCTCGTGGAAACGGTCTACCGTCTGAAAATCGCTCTGATCCACGGAAACAGTCACATTCTCATCCGACTGTATCTTAATGGTTCCAAGAAGAACCCTTTTTCCCTTTTCAATAACGGGATTTCTGCCGGCTACATACAGGGTCATGGTCTGAGCATCCCCGTCATATCGCTCCTGACGGACAGATACGTTCTTACTGTTAAAATCCGTTCCGAATTTAAAGACCGGTTCTTCTGGAAGATTCTCTTTACTGTCAAAATTCAGCTTCAGGCTAAATGCAGTAATATCTTGTACAGACTCGTTTTCCTGAAGCTCCAGATACATATTTACAACGTTTTTGCTCTTCTTCTCCCAAGTGATCAGGCTATACTTTTCCGCCCGTGTGAGCATGGGCGGAAGCAGTATCAGAAGAAGGCAGATTGTAGCCAGACAGCTAAAAATCGCTTTTTTCTTCATGTTTCTATCTTTTTCTCCATTATTTTATGGTTGGCTGGTAATTGTAATCTCAGGAAGTGATTCGGGAACGGAAATCAGCTTCGTGTCGCTGACCAGACGGTCTTTGTCATTGGTCTGGGCATCCTGTGTGCGGTATAACTCTGCCCGTACTTTGTCCGGCAGGGTCAGGCTGTTCTGATCCTCTGGACGGATATAGTATATCCAGGTTCCCTCTGTGATCTCTCCCAGCTGTCCGTCTTTTGGATCAGGAGCCAGGATCAGCTGATCCGCCACAATGGCTCCTGTGCTGTCCTTTCCGCCTACTGCACTGCCGGACGCATCATAGAGAAGAACCATATTATAGGCCGGATTTCCTTTATAGCGGCCGGTAAATACGATGGATTTTTCAGGAATTATGGTTTTTCCGCTTTCCGTATCGCCGCTGCTGTTATTTCCAGAGTGTTCAAACACCGCGTCCTCTGCCAGGATTCCGATCTGATCCAGCTCTACCTTGTCTCCTACCGGAGCCAGCAGATCCAGTTCTGCCGCCGCAAAGCGGTCTGAGCCGTCAGCCGTAAGCCTTACATAGGCTGCATCGTAGACATTGTACCGGCTGTCGTTTTCCTTATCAAAGTAAACTGTGGCCGTTCCATTTTCCAGGCGGAAGGTTCCAGATTTTATCTCTGTCCAGTCGCTGCCGTCATCACTGATGGATATGGTGTACTTTTCAATAGGAGAATCTCCCTCATATGTATATTTCAGGCCTGCAATGGTTTCCGTCCTGCCAAGGGAGATCACAGCCTGGGCGTCCTCCGTCCTGGAGGCGTCTGCGTCCTCTGTCTTTCTCACTGTTCCGTCATAAACAGTACTCCGGTCATTGTCAATCATGGTCTTTGCGCTGCTGATGGTATCAGAGCAGGAAAGATTGCCCTCATCCTCTCCGGTCACTTCCTCATCCTCTTTTGACCAGGTATTTACTGTGATCTTCCAGCCGGACTTATCCATACTTCCGTCATGTGAAATCTGAATCTCATCTTCCAGACGGCCGGGCTTTGTGGGTTCCATACACCAGTCAATTCCTCTTACCTCATAGCCGACCACCCGGTTATTCACGGAACCGATCACATCGGTAAATGTGTCTGTCTGTGTAAAGCCAACTACCTGGCGCTCTTCCTTGCCATAACGGCGCTGGATACGGGTGATCTCATAACCGAACAGATCCTTTCCAATATCCGACCCGTCCTCAGCGCTGGCCTCCATGGTCAGCGTCACACGGTTGGGCTCTTTTTCATCCTGTTTTGCCGTCACGCTTACCTTAACAGAATCCGCAATGCTGGTTCCGTCTGTTACACGGTACTCTCTGGCTGCGTCATTGATATAGTAAATGGCTCTCTCTTCTTTATTAAACTGAGCTGCGTACTCCTTTGTTTTTGCATCCGGAGTCATTCCCCAGCGGACAAAAAATTCAAGGATATTCTTTTCTGCCGCCGCGCAGGCCAGACGCATCAGCTTATTGTCTTTATCGGCTCCGTCTAAGGTCAGCTTCACGCCGCCCGGTGCCGGGGCGCGGCTTATGTCTCTTGCGTAGGAATCAATTCTCGCATAGATCAGGTTCTGTCTCTGATCCTCATAATTCTCATAGGTTTTAAAGTTAAATCCATTGTCATACGCCAGATGAAGCTGCCAGTACATTCCCAGCTGGTCGCTGCTTCCTCCCTTTGTGCCGGAGGTTACCTTCCTGTAGGCATCCTCATAGCTGAAGCGGACGGAATCGTTGGTGTCCTTTGCCTGAGCAAGGATGGCATAATAGTTATTCGTTACCTCTGCCACTGCATACGCGCCCTCATTGATGATATGGCCGATCTCGTGAGCGATTCCCCAGCCAAAATAACGTCCGCTCTGATACCTGCCGTCTGCATCTGCCTCAACAGGCACAGAACCGCCAACCAGCCCTACGGAATCCCATTCAATGCCAATGTGAAGGCCGCCTGCATACATAAACGCTCCGTCAAACATTCTCTGATAACGGATGTTTAACCGGCTGACCGGCAACCGGTCTTTCTCATATGTAGTATCGCCTGCCACAGGATTATCGCTTAATCCCTTGTGCTGATAGAACAGGTGAACCATTCCGTCCATGGCAGCAAGAGACTGATAAAGCCGTTCTGCGGCCTCCTCCTGTGTTTCACCATTCTTTGTCAGTTCCTCGTACAACGGCTGAATGGCAACGGAATACATCACCTGATCCAGAACAATATCCGTTGCTCCCAGGATACAGTTTTTCTCATCATATGGCAGCCCGCAGATGTGGCTGTGAGAGGTTTCGCTGTCCGCGTCTGCGTTGTGCAGCTCCTCGATCCGGCTTACGTAGTCCGCCATCTCCGCCACATAAGCATCCACCAGCGCTCTGCGCTCATCCTCTGTGGCAGCCTTTGTTACGTCTAAAATCGGGTATTGAGATCCGCCGCTCACACGAACTCCGTAGGACTCACCGGGATCGTTTCCCGTATATTCCACATAGAGAGCGCCTCCCTTTTCCGTATTCAGGCTGGAAACCTTTGGAATTGTAATCTCGTTGATTCCCACCTTTAAGTCTGCCGCCTTGGTCTGGAAATGGCTGTATTCCCCATGATACTGAGTAGCATAAAGATCCAGGTTTGTGTCGTCTCCGGGCTGTTTTCCGGGAGCGCCTACATAGATGATCACCTTTTCACCTGCCAGCGCCGCTGTGCCCAAAGGCTGCCATGCATTCAGTCCGCTGCTGAATGTGATGTGACTGTCATATTTTTTGGAAACAGAAGTGTCTATTGAGATGACCTTCTGAGCGGTGCCATCCTTTAGTATCTGTTCCGCTGTATCAAGTTCCTTTAAGATCAGATCTCTCTTGGGAGTGGTTTCCCCGCTGATCTCATCCACCTCATCTGCGCGCGCCCGCAGCGCATTGATAGTGTCCATGGTAACACCGTTTTGAAGGGTCAGGTGAAGATCATCCGTATACAGTGCAAATACGTCATTTAAGAGGACATCATACTCATAAAAACGCAGCTCTGCTATGCTCATATATTTATTATTGCTTGGAACTGACAGATTGATCTGAACCTTGTCTGCCGTAAACGGCTTATTTGCAATAAATTCGTAGTAATTTTTTCCGTTTTTATCAAGACTTGGCTGAAGGGACAGGCGGCCTTTTATAATCTGCGGTTCGCTTCCCTCCCCATCCCAGGCTCTGATGCAGTATTCCCTAAAGTTCGCTTTCTGATTGGGGCCTGCAATAAAGGCGATGGTGTCCATTGTATAGGACTGATCCAGGGTTACAATGGGGCCGCGGTAGTTTTTATAAACACCGCCGGAATCCCAGTCATTGAACTCCCAGCAGGAATAAGGATCCCCGTCTACAAGATCTCCGGCCGCATTTGTCACAGATCCGGCTACAATGGATACCTCTTTAATATGATCCGTCATAGACTGGCCTTCTTTCGGCCCCACATTGATCAGCCGGTATGCAGGCATCTTTGCCGCCTCTACCGTAATCGTGCTGCCGGAATACATTGCCGAATGGGGGCTGTCTCCCAGAGGATTGTGACCGATCATATAAATCTCATACTGCGCCTTATCCTCCAGACCGCTTATGGTCGTACTGGTTCCCGTCAGGTCATCCACCGCTTTAAACTCTTCGGTTCCTGCCTGGCGGTAGAAAAGACTGTATGTCTTTGTATCATCCATCTTCTTCCATGATACATGAAGGCTCTTATAACCGCCCTCAATGGAGATATTCTCCGGCGCAGGCGGCGGACCGTCAGGCTCAGGCATAACGGAGATCTGCGCGCTGTAGCTGCTCTTCCAGTTTCCGTTGACAGACCGTACTTTTACCAGATACGTCTCATAATTTATAAGCTCTTTTTCGTTAAATCCGTTTACTGTCAGCGTATTTTCTGACGTTTCCAGAATCTCCGTACGGCCTCCATTTGTAATGGAAACCTCGTAGCCGGTGACATTTACCTCTTTTTTCCAGGTAAGCGTAAATTCTCTGCTTCCAATCTGTGCGCTTACATTCTCAGGAATATTCTGCACTGGCGGCGGAATCCGATCCTTCATATCGCCCAGAAATTCTACCTGGCTGATCTCTGCCAGATTTCCTTCCGATACGGTTCCTGTTATCCGAATCCGTACCTTTTTCACTGGTTTCTGATCCTTTAAGGTAATCAGAATGGAACCGTCAGAATCTATCACCGCTTCAGCGGCAGCAGATCGAACCGAACGGCTCTTTTTACCATTTGCGTACCGAGTGATCTTGGCAGTGATCACCGATCCGTCGGTGGTCTCCACCTCTACCTCTCCGGTACTGATGGCTCCCTCAGAATCCTCCGGCGACTGGATCACAAGTCCTCCGGCCGTAACGGGTCTGGCCGACAGATCCAGTTCCAGTTCCACGGGATACTCCTCAGAAATAGGCTGATCCGTATCCTCCCGCTCCAGAGTGACAGAAGTGTCATTTTCCTTATTAAAAAGGTCGTCTACCGAACCTTCTACCCGTACGGCATCACTGGAAGATGCAAGCTTTACATCTCCCTCCTGAATCGTGATGGAACGCTCTATCGTAGATGCGGGATATTTATTATCACTTCCCTCTTTTCCGGTATACAGACTGGCAAAATACTGAAGATCCGTAAGATCCACTTCGCCATCCCGGTTTAAGTCCATGCCTTCCTCATCCATACCTGTGATTCCGCCTTCATAAACGGCGTCCACCAGATCATCCAGATCGTCTTTGTCGATGACGCCGCTTCCATTTACATCTCCCATACGGATCATTCCAGGATGGGCGGAGGAAGAATACTCATAGTCGCCATAGTCATTTAAAAGCATGATCTTGCAGGTATCATCCTTTACCTCTATGGTCTGCTCATAGGGCAGATATCCTTCGGCTGTTACCGACAGCTCATAGGTTCCGGCAGGAAGATTCTCAAATGTGCCTTTTCCTATCTCTGACTCTTCTGAGTCTTCCTGGGGCAGCAGGCTGATCTGCGCCGACTCCTGAAAGACTTCCGAATCTTCACTGGATCTTGCCTTTCTGGATACTTTTTCGTTCAGTTCAATCTCAAAATCCACAGCGGATTTCACCGGAAGAATAGTGCGGATCTCTACTGTTACTGCGCCCCTGTGCTCATTTTGAGGCTTTGTGGGCTGACTGGGGCTGGCGATCGGAACAATGTCTGTGTCGGATGCGTCCTCTTCGTCCTCCTGACGGTGGGCCTCCGATGAAGTAGCGGTAAAATGCTCCTCTCCAGAACCTTCTGCCGAATCTTCTTTGGTCTGGTTCCCATCCTGAGACAGGTCATTTTCCGCCTGTGTTTCCATCTGTTGTGCAGATTCCGGCAGCTGCGCTCCGTAGGCGTTTAATGCACCAAGCGGAAGCTGCAGGCCGATCCAGGCAGCCAGCAAACATACTAGTTGTCGTTTCATTTCTGCTTTTTTCTCCTTTTTTTGTATCGCATTTGTAACCAAAAACAATTTAGTATATCAGGAATTTTTTTTGTTTTCAATTTATTTTTTAATAAATGGAGATTTTTTACTGAACCTGTTATCTAACCTGTGTAACCGATCAGGAAAAGAAGATTTTCACATCATCTGCCAATGTGTGTGTAAAAACAGAAAATAAAATCGGCGGCCATCTCTGACCACCGACAAAACTTTCTTCTTCCATTTTTTAGTAAAGGCAGAATCTGCAAAACTGATTTTTATTTAAGCAGGCAGTCCATAAAGGAACAGCCATTTTGGGGCGCTCTTACACCAAAATAATCACATACACTTGCTCCTACATCCGAAAGTGTTTTTCTGACTCCCAGACGCTTTCCGCTGATTCCCTTTTTGTATACAAGCAGGGGCACACACTCTCGTGTATGCTTACTATGTCCTATGTCTGGATCATTTCCATGATCCGCCATAACTACAAGGATATCGTTATCTGTAAAATTTGAAATCAGTTCCCCGATTCCCCGATCCGCCGTTTCCAAGATCTCTTTATATTTTCCTGATGATTGGGAATGGCCCGCCAGATCTGTTTCCTGTATATTTGTGCAGATAAATCCTGTTTCCATACTTTTAAATTCTTCCAGAGTATATCTGATACACTCTTTTGTGGGAACACATGAGATACGTTTACCGCCTGCATTTTGCACAATGTCGGCTACTTTTCCGATTAACGTAACAGCTATCCCCATATCTGTAAGACATACAGGAACCTGTACCGATTCATCAACCCCATACCCCATATGGATACATTGGTATCCTCTCTCATATGATCTTGATTTTGCTGAAGCTATTCCAATAAACTGACCATTTCTAATCTCTTCCGCATTCCACAGATCTGCCATTGTATTTCCAATCCCACCAAATACAATCACGCGTCCTACTGTCACAACCTCCCGCACCAGCCTCCCAATCTCACATTCCCTTTCAAACGATATAAAATCTAAAGGCGCTGTTACGTTGTAACACATTCCCAAATCCGCTTCCAGATTATCGGCTATTGTCACATAGTCATCACAAAGCACATATCTCAAACCCTGTTTTTCAATGATGTTTACTTTATGCCCATATTTCCTCAGATGGGCTGCTACAATATCTGCACTCTCCTGAAAGGGATGAATCGCTGGCTTTCTGGGCTGTGTACCCATAATTTCCTGATGCCCCATAAACGTGTCTGCGCCAAAATGCATCAGCTCTGCCTTTCCAAAATTGGCTCCATCCGACATTTTCATTTGGCTACTTTCTTTTCCGTAGGCATTCATAAGTCCGAGCCGTTCCAGATTTGGAAGGTTCATCTGCGGAAAGTCCTTCAAAATACTCCCCAATGTGTCTGCCCTCTCGTCTCCCGGCCTCGTTTCTGCCGCATCCTTCATTGCCCCTATTCCAAATCCATCCAGAACCAGTACAACAAACCTCTTCACTATAGCTCCTTCCTTCTTCCCTGGCTATCATAAATGCCGACAATTACAGGATTTCCTTCCTGTATCCCCTTTACTAATGCCACATCGCTTCTTGTAACAAATATCTGGAACCGGAATGCCATAACTGCCGTATCCCCTACTGCACACTTGTCCGTTATGCCGAAATGATAGTCAATACTCTCATCAGACGGCGGTATTACGGTAAGTTCTCTGCTGTTTTCAAGCCCGGTCCCTACCAGCACCTTTTTTACATGGGAGCGCCTGTAATGTCCGCCTCCAAAGCAATATGCATTTCCCATAAAATTATGTGAAATCTCACTGACATATACAACCGCCGGCTTTTCTTCCATCTCCTTTCGGGAATGCATCGGTGTTGTTCCGCTTAGCCCGTGTCCAGGCTCCCCGCAATTCCCGCCAAATTTTAACATCTGGTCAATGGTATGGCAGCAGGTAGCAGACGGAGTATTAACGAACGATATTTCCGCCCCGCAAACCTTAAGTATTTCTGCCGCACGCTTCACTGTTTCCAGATTGGGGGTCGGAAGTATTTTCGCTTCCGCTTCATTGTAAAGATAACAGGGAAAGGAGGTTACGCCTTTTATGTCAAGGTGAGGGCATTCTTTCCTGATCCAGGCGGCCGTTTCCTTTAGTTCATCCAGCTGGAATCCTGCCGTCTGTCCGGAATATACCATATCATGATCACTATATACCCGCAGCATTAGGGCTTGTCGGCATTGAAGCTCTGATGCTGCATTTTCAATCTGACGAATCTTTTCACGTGAATATACAGTTATTACCTCTGGCCCATACTCCAGTAGTTTTTTAACCATTGCCCTGGGAACCTGTACCAGATGGCCTGCATTTCCTATGGGAATATGATGCTGCATCATTACCATAGCTTCTCTAAAGTCCACAGTTACTGCACCTGGGTAACCCATTTCTATCAATGCCTTTGCAAGATAAGGATTTCTACCCATCTGTTTTAACATAAAATACAGCCTGATATGATTTTTTTCTGCCTTTTGAAGCAGCCTGCGCGCATTTTCCAAAAACATATCCACATCTACTACATATGTGTCTGGAAGTATATGACCGCCCTGATGAAGGAGAAATGCCGTTTCCACCAATTTACTATTTGTACGGATTGTCTGGTCAAGAAACATTTACTTCACCCTTTCTACAGATTCCTTTATAATTCTTAAAATTGTATCCGCTCCCGCGCGCATGGGATTAACCCGTATCATACGACGCTCCAGTCCAGGATCAATTTTTCGGACAGTACCCGACACCCGATAAAACATAGGCGCTATTTCATATTTAGACTCTGCTCCCACCGGATTTGGAGCCGCGCCAAGTTTTTCTGCCTCCAACAGCACCCGTTCTGCAATATCTTCCTTAAATTCAATTAAAAGTACCTTTGACTGGGCATTTGCCAAATATACGTCTTTTACCTGCGGGATCTCTCCGCCTTTAAGCCTTTTTACACATTCCTCATTCACCTGGGCCTGGACTGCCAGCGCCACTGGCGCATATGTCAGCCCATAAAGCACGTCCAGCGCCTCATGCCCCTGGGTCTGCATTCCTCCAGAATAATTTTCTTCCACCAGAAGTTTTATGTACTTCTCTTTTCCTACAATAATCCCTATTCCTTCCGGCCCTAACAGTTTAAATGATGAAAAGCAGGATAGATCTGCACCGCACTGCACGCCAATATACCTAACCTTCATTGCTGCATAATTATCATCGGTTAAAATCGGAATATCTCGAATCCTCTTGATAGTCCGTACCACCTCCTCCATATCGTAACTGTCATCCAGTTTCTGTCTGGTGTACTGCACCAAAGCCCCCTTGATATCCGGATTATCCTTTAAAACTTCCCCAAGCTGAGACAAATCATTAAAATCCGCTTCTACCTGTATCAGGCCCAGCATTTCAAAGGAAGTCCTGGTTGTGCTGTATACAGGAGCTTTGTGTATCAGGATCTTATCTCCACATTTTAAAATAGAATGCAGTCCGAGCCGTATTGCTCCACTGCCGGCTCCTCTAACCAGCATACACGCCTCTGCATCAAAAATACGCGCAATTACCTTTTCTGCCCGATTGGTAGTAATCGGCTTATTCAGTCCGGGAACTACCCCCATATCTCCCCTGTTCAGAATTTCATGTCCTTTAAATTCTCTTGTTATACAATCCGTCACTCTGAACTGAAGTTTTACAGCTTCTTCAAGAGACAGACTGCTTAATGGATACGTCTGCATATATGCCCCTCCTTTTTTATGGTGTAAGAAGAATCCGTCTGGGATTTTCTTTCAAAAGCATATCGATCTGTGCCTGTGTGAACCCTTCCTTTAATAAAAGCGGAATAAATTTCTCAAACAGATAGGAGTATCCAATTCCGCCCCTGTATGACAGATGAGACTTTCTGGTTATATCCATAGAAAGGACTACCTGTGAAAGCATTTCCTTTTTCGCAATCTGTCTCAGCGCCTCCGCCCGGAATGCATCCGGGCAATAGTTTGTTTTTCCGATGGTGTCAAACCCTATATTAACTCCCTTTTTCAAAACGGAAAAAATTATATCCATATTCTGTGACAGATCCATATGGCCTATAATAATATTTTCCGGTTTTACTCCGTGAGAGATCAGATAGTCCGCCTGCTCTTCTCCAAACGTTCCCAGGGTAGTATGAGTGGTGACTCGCGCTCCCGTTTTCTTCGCTGCGATTGCCGCTGCATCAAATACCTTTTTTTCCGTGGGTGTCATGCGATTTTTGCCTGTTCCAAATTCGCCGATTACAGCTGCATGGATATCGCAGCCTGTGGCCTCTTTTAATCCCGCGTTCAGTTCCATTTCCATAATCTGCGCCAGTTCCTGCACCGACTTCGTATACACATAATCAGGGAAAAACGGTTCCTTGTAAAATCCTGTAGCAGTAAGAATATGGATCCCTGTTTTTTCTGAAACCTTCCTGACATATTCTACATTCCTTCCCATTCCCAGATTGGTCACATCTAATATGTTTCTTACTCCAAACGCATACAGACGTCTAAATTCCTCTATTGTTTCATCCAGGCAGTCAAGGCGGCAATCCTCATCTCCCTTTACACCAGACAAATCAATTGTTACGTGCTCATGCATCAATGTATAGCCATCTGTCAGTCTCATCTTCACTCCGTCACTTTATGATGTTTTTATTCATTCTCCCAAAAGGCCTTCCTCCAATGCGCCGTATGAAAAATACACATCTGCATTTCTGAAATACCGATCTGCTAATTCATCCCTTACCATTGGGAATTTCTCTGCTATTTGAAACAGCTTTTCAATTTTTTCTGTTTTTGATTCACATATCAGCACATAGCCGCTTGCAAGAGCCGTATCAGGAATACACAGAGCAGTTGCCCCTGCCATATTGACTGCCCGAACGAAAAACTTTCCGCTTTTTAACTGCATAGCATGAGTTTCTTCATCGAAATGGCCGAAAATGCTGTCTCCCATTCCATTGACATCGATTTTTTTCTCATAACCTATCAGAACGTCACATTTTGGCAGGTTCTTCCTGAGAAAATCGATCATTGGATCCCTCCTGTTATCAAAATCCGGGAATACAAGGGAGTCTGCCTTTATATCTGCCTTTTCAGCCACCTGTCCCAATTGTTTCAGTTTCTCTTTTATTGTTTTCTGGTATAAAATTTGAACAGGCGCATTATTTTCCTTCAGGTTCAGGCAAATTTCAGCCGCCTTCTTTATTACGCTTAAATCCCTGGAAATAAATCCCAAGGACGGTGTAAAACAAAGGCCGTCCGTTGAATCCCTCTTATACTTTTTCATATGTTCCTGCTCAAGCTTCGGACTGATAAATCCATAACATTGTAGGCTCATTGCCGGAGCAAGAACAGATCCTCCCCCATCCGTTCCAATTCCCAGATCATTGATTCCCAGAAAAACGTTAATAGCTGTACCGCTGCTTGATCCCGTCATCGGGTTCCCCGTGATTGGATTGCGCAGCTGCATATCGATGGCTCTTCCATTGATACTGCACCTGTCTATAGTATGCAATTCATATCCGTGAACCTTTAATTTTCTAATCAGTTCTATCGGGATCTGAACCACATTTTTTATACCCACATAATAAACCTTTTCTTTATTTTCCACCGTATGGATTGCCTGGGGATAAACCCGTTCTACCGAATGATATGGATTTTTCATTGCGAGAAATGTTTGCTGCGCGTGTCTAATGATCTCATTCATTTCAGTATTCCTTTCATTATTACAGGGATCACGCCTGCCGCTGCCTCTGGTACAAATCCGAACGCTCTTTTTCCATCACGTACTGCCTGTAAAATTTCTTCATCACTCAGTACCCTTCCAACCATAGCCACTGTAATACATTTGTCCATTCCATTCATCGCAATGGCCATTCCTAATGCTCCGCCGGCTCCCGTCTGGCAGGAGCCAACATAATAGTCTGCCTGTCCGTTTTTAAGTGCAAGCGCAGCCTGTATATCCTGCATAATCTGCACTTCAACCTGTCCGTTTCCATATGTTTCAATCAATTCAGCATTCTCTTTTTTATTCAGCGCTCCACCAACAACAATCTTCATTTTGTACCTCCCTATACAATCGCAAGTCCCAATAATTTAATTAAATTTGCTGCAAATCCCATGGCTATTGTAACTACAGGCCCTACTGCCATTGGAATCAAAAATGGTTTCTTTGCACATTTGTTCATCATCCATACCATCATAACAATCATTGAACCGACATATGACATTCCAACCTCATTCATAATCGCAGCTGAAGCAGTGAATCCGCCGACCAGCAAAGCAACCTCAAGAATCTGTGACATGGCATTTCTGATGTGATCCCCCAGTTCCCTGAGTGCCGGAAATTTATCAAGCATATTTCCCACACTTCCCAGAAAAAATGTCTCTAATGTGATAACTGCTGCTCCGCTCACAAAGGACACAATACAGGTTACGGGAACAGAAAATCCCAATGAAGCGCAAAACATTCCTGCTGCTATGGAAAAATACGACCCTGCTGGTGAAAATACGCCTGTTACAATTGCTGTGGTGTAAACTAATGGTATATAACCAATTGCACGGACACAGGCTACCAACGCCGCCTGCGCAAATTCGTTCTTCATCATCAGCGGCCCGGAGATTACATCTGTCGTAAGCAGACATTGCGAAGCTGCCACGGATAACAAGCCGCCCATAACAGAAAAATAAATCCAGTTCTTTTTTATGCGGTTCACATTTCCAGAAAAAATATTGGTTAGGTCTGCGCCAATTGCCTCGTTTTTCGTTCTGACTGCAAAAAATATCATCACAATCGTCCCTGTAAGCATTGACATTCCATCCGCATTCAGAGAAAGCTTCAATTCTCCAATATTAAACACACCAAAGTTTTTAACCAGGATATACGCTGCCAGCGTTATAACTGCAGTAATCCCACCCTTTTTTATTCCATGCTGATACGCAACTGCGAGAGATGGAAAGACAGCAAACGTTGCCACTACAATATCTGCTACATTTCCTATATAAGGAAGAAAATTGACGGGTAAACCGGAAAAGAGATTTGCAATTGAGGACATAAAGGCAACAACCATAACTCCCCAAATGGCCCCGATTATCACCGACAGGATCGTTCCCTTTGGTGTATCCGGGCACCATGTTCCTATGATGTCTCCCATCAATAAAAACGTATGGATAATAATGATTCCCATAGCGATAGAGTTTGTAAAGCCAAATCCTACAATCAGACCAAAGCTTACCGCAAAAGACGTTGCCGCCAGAGATTTTCTATCCATTCTTCCGCTGAAATACTCCGTATACACGGGACGGAAACCATCGTTATACACAGCAACATTCTTATTTGCCAAAAGAGCCGACATTGCACCTATTGCTGCCGCTAATAAATAATTAAGCATTTTCATTTCCTCCTGCATTTTTGTTTTGTGGAGTTGGATCCCCTTCGTTTTTCATATGCCCGTTTTACGGCATCAGTACATTACAGATATGAACCGTCAGGAAATCTGTTTCTGTCTGCGTAAATTCCAATTCTGTCAGCTGTAATATCTGCTGCTGTACAGAACAGGCACATTTATAAACCTCTTCTTTTTTCACCTCCTCCAAAATGTCAGGACTTATCTGAATCTCATTGTCATTTCCTTTTTCCATTCGGTCTGCCGCCATGGCCAGATGTGTAATGAACATATTCAGCTTCTCCTCATCCGCATCCCCCTTTTCTTTTAAAATCATCCCTGCTGCACTGGTGCAAAACACAGCTACTTTTTCAGAAATCATCCCTGCATTCTCCATAATTTTGAGACGTTCTGTGACCGACTTCCGTGTGCACATCTTTCACCCCTCCAATATACATTTTTTTGTACTTTGCAAAATATATGAAAGAGCGGCAGTCGCGCTCTTTTATATCGTTCTGGTGCTTCAACCCCTTTTATTAAAAATAAGGTTCTCTAATTCCACTTCTTACCTCACTTAATATTTTCAAAGTTACTTCTACGCTTATATTCTTTCTTAACAGTTCCGCCAAATACTGATTTCCCTTTTTTATCACCATTACAGCTGTGGAAAATAAGCTGCTGTATTCGTTGTCCTTTAAAAATATAATCTTCAGATCATTCAGATGGTGATTCTCAATTATATCATCATAATTCCAAACGCCGGCATCAATTGTTCCATCTAATAAGGCTGAAATCGTCTGCTGCGTTCTCAGCTTTACTAACTGAACATTTTTATTCTTTATCAGGTTGCTTGTAATATGACTCTGATCCAGGGAGTCTTCATCATAAGCAACTTTCATCCCCTCCCGAATCCCTTCCTCCTGTAGATCACGCAGCAGGAGAATATGCTTTGACAAAAAGCTGCCGGCTCCAAAATTTAACAGACATTCTATCTCACTTCCACAGGATATCGCATACTCAGCTGCATATTGAGATACAATCGCAAACTGATATGCTCCTGATTCAACAAGCTGAATCCTCCCTACGGCGCCTCTCGCATAAGCCATATTAAATTTCAAAGATCGAAACTGATCATAAATTGCTGTAGCAAATCCCTCATATGTTTGAGAATAGGGCAAGGGCATAATTCCCATAATCTCTCTTTCCAAACAATTTTCCTGAAGCTTTTTATAGTCTAATGCCCTTATATAGGTTCCCTGATGTCCATGATGCGCCAAAGAAACTGCACCGATATCTTTTAAATAATTAAATGCATTCTGCATTGTTCCCCTGGATACCTGAAATTCCTCCTGATAATGTGAAATCGGAGCAACACGGTCACCCACATCCTTTGAAAGCAGATCCAAAGCCAGTTTACTGATCGTTACACCTTTTTTTTGATATAAAATCTGATCATTCTCCGGCTTCATACATCATTCTCCTCATAGTTTTCTAATATTCATTTTTTTGTACTTTGTATGTTCTTATCATACCAAAACATTTTATTTATGTCAATAGCAATATTTATCTGTATTTTTCATAAAATTTTATGTGCATTTTTCATAATCCACCTATCTTTTGACAGCAACAGTTTTTGACTATGTCCCCGTATCTGATTTCTAACTGAACGCACAAAATCCCGTATATGTACTGTACCCAGCCACGTACGGGATTTTTATGATTAAATGTCACTTATTTTCACATCGGAGATTCCTCCGCTGCTTCTTGAATGACGAAAGATTCAAGAAAATTCCTCACCCTGAATTGTTACTTTAAATATTTATACGTTAGCACACACCCTGGCCCATCATAGCCTCAACCACTTTCTCAAAGCCAGCGATATTCGCACCTGCTACATAGTTTCCGGGAACGCCGTAGCGCTCTGCTGCATCTGCCGCCTTTGCAAAGATATCAGCCATGATCTTGTGGAGTTTTTCGTCTACCTCTTCAAAGGTCCAGGACAGCCTTAAGGCATTCTGGCTCTGCTCTAAGCCGGAGGTTGCCACGCCGCCTGCGTTTGCAGCCTTACCAGGCATAAACAGGATCTTCTTCTCAACAAACAGATCCGTTGCTTCTCTGGTGGAAGGCATATTTGCTCCCTCTGCCACTGCAAAACAGCCGTTTGCAAGAAGAGCCTTTGCATCCTCCAGATTCAGTTCGTTCTGGGTCGCGCAGGGAAGGGCGATATCGCATGGAATAGTCCAGATACCCTTTCCTTCTGTATAGACGGCAGAAGGAACTGCATCTGCATACTCCTTAATCCGTCCTCTGCGTACTTCCTTAATCTCCTTTACTGCATCCAGCTTAATGCCTTCCGGATCGTATACATAGCCGTTGGAGTCGCTCATGGCAACTACCTTTGCGCCCAGCTGCTGTACCTTCTCTACTGCGTAGATGGCAACGTTTCCAGAGCCGGATACAAGTACGGTCTTTCCTGCGATTTCCTTGCCATTGTGCTTTAACATCTCATCCAGCATATATACGAGGCCGTAACCGGTGGCCTGGGTTCTTGCCAGAGATCCGCCAAAGGTCAGTCCCTTTCCGGTAAGAACGCCCTCATACAAGCCGGTAATCCTCTTATACTGGCCGAACATATATCCAACCTCTCTTCCGCCTACACCGATATCGCCGGCCGGAACGTCGGTATCCTTGCCGATGTGGCGGTAGAGCTCCGTCATAAAGCTCTGGCAGAATGCCATCACCTCACGGTCTGACTTGCCCTTTGGATCAAAGTTGGAGCCGCCCTTGCCGCCGCCCATGGGGAGACCGGTGAGAGAGTTCTTTAAGGTCTGCTCAAAGCCAAGGAACTTAAGAATGCTCTGATTTACGGAAGGATGGAAACGAAGTCCGCCCTTGTAGGGTCCGATGGCACTGTTGAACTGTACTCTGTAGCCCTTGTTAACCTGCACATTCCCCTTATCATCCACCCACGGTACGCGGAAAGATATGATGCGCTCCGGCTCGGTAAAGCGCTCCAGGATGCCCGCCCTGCGGTACTTCTCCTCGTTTGCATCAATCACCAGCCTTAAAGAATCCAAAACTTCCTTTACTGCCTGATGGAATTCCGGCTCGCCGGGATTCTGTGCTACCACTCTCTCATAGATCTCATCAACGTATGACATGGTATAACTCCTCCTTTGGTTTTTGTCTGAAATGTGCATCCGGCCGCGAGCCGGACGCCTTGTGGGATGCTCCATCTTTTGATGTACATTTTACGGAAAGTATAGCAAGTTAATTTGTTAAAGTCAAGGAGGAATTGCGGTATTTCAGACCATTCTCAAATGCCGTCCTCTGACACAGACCAAGGATACAGCGCCAGTTTCCACTCAAAATGCTTCTCTGATAACCGATATTTTTCAGCCAGAGCCGGCCCGCAGCTGTTGGATCCAATGCCGCTCTGGCGGTAATCCAGACAGAGAACCGTTCCATGTAAGGGTTCAAGCTCAAATCGGTGACCCTTCTTTGTCAGCTCTTCCTGTGTATAATGGGAAGCGTTAAAACAGATCGTCCCCTCTCCCATAACGAGAAGCCCCTTATCCGGCTGCTTTAAACAGATATAGTCGCAGTCCCAATGGCTCCCGTTTTCCTGCGGTCTGATATAAGGCTCATACAGATCGGATACGGCCGCCTTAAATATTCCGTGCCATGATGCCTGGTGCTTGTCCTCATAGCTTTCCATTGGTCCGGTTCCGCAGTATTCCACCTGGTTCATCCGCTCAGGCAGGAACATACGCAGCCCAAACCGCGGGAGAAAGGGAAATTCCGGATCTTTGCATACTGTCAGCTTCACCCTTACAGTGCCTGTATTCTCCACCAGCCAGTTAGCCCGAATCCTTAAAAACGGCTGGATATGAATTGCCGCAATAGACAGATCCGTCTGTATCCTGATTCCTTCCTCCGCAAGCTCCGCCTTCGTTGTATACGTCCTTACCTTAGCTCTGTCGTAACCGGCCCGCTCCCACTCCAGCCGGATCCGTCTGTCGTTGTCCGCGGGTGCTCTCCAGATATTATATTCCATGGGGCGCACAAACAGTTCTTTTCCGTCCAGCTCCATGGATGCAAACGTTCCCAAAAAGCAGTCATAGCGGTAAGAAAAATGCCTCCCCTTCACCAGTATATACCGCTCCCCCTGTTCCAGTGCTAAACCATGATCACTGGATATTCCTGATTTTTCCAGTACGTTTTTCCGTGCCGCGGCCTGAATGGACTCCCTGTTCCAGAAGGGGAGAAATTCGTCTATTCCTAACTCATGTCCCGCTTTAAGGCTTCCACTGTCCTTTTTCAAAATATATCGGATGCGGATTCCGTCTATCTCCTCCGGCAGTTCTTTTTCAAAATAGACCACTCCCTCTGTATGGGGCCGAACAGACTGCGGCAGTTCGAGTTCTGTCTCTCCCGCGTCTTTTCCGTTTTTTACGAAAATACAATAGATTTTCAGATAATCCTTCAGGTCTGTAAAATCCATATAATTGTGAATCAGGATCGCTCCGGCTCTCAGATCACAGGAGACCATTCGGGCCGGACGGTACACCTGCTTAAATTCCAGCAGTCCAGTATGAGGACGCCGGTCAGGATAAACCAGCCCGTCTACGCAGAAATTGCCGTCATGGGGAAATTCCCCGCTGTCTCCTCCATAAAGATATCGTTTCGATTCAGCTTCCTTAAAATCTGCCAGAACTGCGTGATCACACCATTCCCAGACAAAGCCTCCGCACATTCCCTCATACTGATGAATGATCTGAAAATAATCCTCCAGATCTCCCGGCCCATTTCCCATGGCATGGGAATATTCGCACATAAGATACGGGTTTTTATGACGCCGCTTGAAATACTGATGGATTTCCTCAAAATCAGGATACATACGGCTGTACAGATCCAGCAGGCTTCTGTCGTATACCCGGTGATCAGACACATATCTGGCTCCTTCATAATGAAGCAGACGGGTGTTGTCATACGCCGCTGCCCATTTAAGCGCCTCCTCAAAGGTACAGCCATAAGCACACTCATTTCCCATAGACCAGATCACCACTGCCGGACGGTTCTTATCGCGTTCCACACACCTTTGCACCCGATCCAGAGTAGCTGGTATGAACGCAGGATTATCAGCAATCAGACGTCCCCATTTCTTCACATGGGTATCCCAGTCGTCTGTTTTTTTGTACCCCTTATCTGTGCCGTGGCTTTCATTATCTGCCTCGTCAATCACATAAAATCCATACTCATCATAAAGATGATAATACTGAGGTGCATTGGGATAATGGCTGGTGCGGACTGCGTTTACATTATGTTCCTTCATCAGGGTCAGATCCCGGCACATCTGTTCCTTTGAAATTACAAAGCCCGTTTCAGGATCACTGTCATGCCGGTTGACTCCATGAAACTTTACCGGCGTCCCGTTGATGTAGAGCACTCCGTCTGCAACGTGTATTTCCCTGAATCCGACACGGTCTGTGATCACCTCATCCGACGTACTGAGAATCAGCGTATACAAATAGGGCTGCTCTGCATTCCAGTATACGATCTGTTCCAGCTGTACCTGAATATGACCGCTGCAGTTTCCTTCCTGAAAGCATCGGCCCTGGGCATCCATCAGACAATACCCTGCTTCCTTAAGAGTTCCGTAGAAATCCAGATCCAGACAAAACTCTGCCTTTCCCTGACCTACAGGCACCGCTCGGATACGGTAATCCCGGATTCCCGATTTCGGACGTTTTAAAAGATATACGTCTCTGAAAATTCCGCTCATGCGAAATTTATCCTGATCCTCCAGATAGCTTCCGTCACACCATTTCAAAACCAGAACTGCCAGTGTATTTTCACCCTCATTAAGAAGCTCTGTCACATCAAATTCACTGGTAGAGTGAGATACCTGAGAATACCCCGCAAACCGCCCGTTGATCCATACATAAAAGCAGGAATCAACTCCCTCAAAGTTCAGGTATGCCCTGGGAGCTTCAGGCAGACAATGATATAGAAAAGAATGGACATAGGCTCCGCATGGATTTTCTCTGGGTACATACGGCGGATCCAGGGGAAATGGATACCTGAGATTTAAATACTGATTTCCATCCGCTCCGTACATCTGCCACATTCCGGGAACCGGCACATCCTGATATCCCTCTAAATCTGCTCCCGGTTCAAAAAAACGCTGATCAAAGTTGCTGACAGATGGCTCATAATGGAATTTCCAGATCCCGTTTAAGCTCTGAAACCGGTCTGAATTTTCCCGATCCACTCCGAAAAAGCCGCCGCCTGAAGCAGGGATATAGTACGCTCTGTTTGGTTCTGTCCCCACATGAAGATTATTAAGATCTTGAAAATATGGTTTTACAAGCATATGTCCTACGGTTCCTTTCTGTTGTTCTCTGCAAAAAATAATCCTTCCATCCAGGCTGTGAGCTTTTTCTCTTCCTCACAGGCCGTTTCCCTGTCTTTTGCGCTGACAGAAATATAAAGTTTAAGTTTAGGCTCTGTTCCTGAAGGCCTTACTACCACAGAGGAATTTTCCTCCAGTCGGATTTTCAGCACATCAGAAACCGGCAGTCCATTGATCGTTTCCCGGCCTCCATCTGCCAGAAAAATGTTTCCGCACAGATAGTCCTCTGCCGCCTCTATCCGTTTTCCTCCAATGAGCATCACCTCCCCATCACAGATCCGACTGCACATGGCATGAAGGCGTTCCATAATGCCCTTCATCCTCTCAAATCCCTCCATTCCTTCAAATTCATAAGAATGAAGTGTGTTTAAGCAATAACCATACTTCTGATACAGGCCTTCCAGAACTTCTAACAGCCCCATTCCTTTTGATCGGTAATAACCGGCCATTTCGCAGATCAGAAACGCCCCGTCTACCGCGTCCTTATCCCGGACATAGCTTCCGCTCAGATAGCCATAGCTTTCCTCAAATCCCAGAATATAATCTCCCTCTCTGCCCTCTGCCTCCAAACATCCGATCTGCTCTCCAATAAACTTAAATCCTGTCAGCACATCCACAGTTTTTACACCGTAATCTGCCGCGATCCGGGACGCCATATCCATAGTCACAATCGTCTTTATAAAGACCGGGTGTTCCGGCATTGTTCCCAGCTCATTTCTCCGGCTGCATATATAGTTCAAAAGTAAAAGTCCTGTTTCGTTCCCTGACAAAAGCACATACTCCCCGGCTTTATCCCTCACTGCAATTCCAACCCGGTCACAGTCAGGATCTGTAGCCAGCAAAAGGTCTGCATTGCATTCAGCCGCATACTCCATTCCCAGAGCCATAGACTCCCGTATCTCCGGGTTAGGATAAGGGCAGGTGGGAAAATGGCCGTCCGGCGCTTCCTGCTCTTTTACAACAGTAATATTCGTAAATCCGCTTTCTTTTAAGGTCCTTAATACAGGCTTTAGACCCGTTCCGTTTAATGGGGAATATACGATTGCCATATCCCTGTCTATCTGTCCATCCAGCTCCCCGGCCAAAGACTGATCCTTTACTGCCTCTATAAAAGAAGTAATCGTCTCCTCCCCAATGTAAGAAATCATTCCACTGCCAAGCGCTTTTTCAAACTCTGTGATTCTTACATCCATAAAGGCATCCGTACACTCAATGCAGTCCAGAATCCTGTAGGCTGCTTCTGTGGTAATCTGGCAGCCATCCGGCCCATAAACCTTATATCCGTTATATTGAGCCGGATTGTGACTGGCCGTCACCATCACGCCTGCTGCACAGTGAAGCCTGCGGACGGCCCAGGACAGCATCGGGGTCGGCATAAGTTCACTGTATATAAAAACACGGATCCCGTTGGCCGCAAAAACCTCTGCCGCCCGTCTGGCAAACAGAGAACTTTTGATCCGGCTGTCATAGCTGACTGCAATCCTGCGGTCCGTTCCGTAAAAATTCCTGTTGATATAATCAGCCAGTCCCTGAGAGGCTTTTCCTACCGTATAGATATTCATCCGGTTGGTTCCTGCCCCGATCACTCCCCGAAGCCCTCCTGTACCAAATGACAGATTCTGATAAAAGGCATCGGTTATTTTATCTGGATTCCCCGCCATTTCCTCCAGCTCCTGAACCAGCTCCGGATCCTGTAACGCGTTCTCTCTCCACACCTCATATCGCCTTTTAATCTCTTTATAAAGAGAACTCATCTTTATTTCCTTCCTTTCCCTTCAGTCCGTATATTCCCGGACAACCGCCTCTCTGGTATTCATGGTTCTTGGAATAACCTCCCAGTCCTCTAAGCACACTCCCTCTGCATGGCGAATGTAAAATCCATATGCCGGCACATCTCCAAACGCATTGTTTTCCGGGTAATCACGAACGTTTTCATAAACAGGATTTCTGATGTCCAAATCCTCTTTGTTATCCCGGTAAACAGCCTGAAAGTCACGGATCTGAATATCCTTTATCCGCCTTTCAATTACCCTTCCATTCTCTTGTGTCTGAAAGCCCGTAAGGATACTTGGAACCTCTGTCTGGAAAGCTCTAACGTGTTCAATGACAATATTCTCAATCGCTCCTCCGTAATATTTCTCTTCCCTGTCCTCATCGTTTAAGAATCCGTACTTATTGCGCATATTCAGGCAGATGAATACAGGACAGCAAACCTTATCCATCTCAATATTGCGGATCTGGACATTCTGGATATGACTCCCGTCTGCTGATTCAATGGAAATACCGGAAACAGTCCCCGGATAGATATCAGGCAGCATAAAACGGCAGTTTTCCACCGTTATGTCCTTAATATCAAAATAGGTCTCTGTTCCAATCTTAAATGCATTCATTACGGAAACCACTGTGCAGTCCTTAATATGGATCTGCTCCGTACCTCCCATTTCAGCGTCAGCATCCTCAATGTTAATCCCATCATGCCCCTGTTTCATAGGGGCTTTCACGCAGATCCCATCATCCGCGCAGGATACGAAGCAGTGATCTACCTCCACCTGACTGCTTCCCATGATGTCAATACCGTCTGTATTTGCCACGTGGCGGTTTCCATTGATTACCAGATCCCGTACTCTGACCTGATGGCTGCAGTCTACGCACAGCGTCCAGTCAAGGGCATCCTCGATGATAATATTTCGGATCGCCACATTCCGGCTGCTGCGGATCCAGACTGTGTACATAGGCCGTTGGATAGGCGGCAGGCCTTCTGCATAACGGTCCTCAGCATATCGAATACGGCTGCGGTATGTATATCGGATGGAATCTACCGGATACCCCATGGGATCGTACAAAAATGGCGGAAGCTTTGTTACCTCCATTGGAACAGTAAGCGGCGGATTTTGGGGAAGATATACGAAATATTCTCCTCTCCCGATTATCTTTCCTCCTCCTGTAATCGTTACAGCTTCCGCGCCTACGCAGCCAATCAGAGCATCTCCATAATTCTCCAGATCACGTGAAGCGCAAAGAGCGCTGTCTGAATGGATCCAAAGCGTTATCCCAGACGCAAGATGAACAGCGCCTACACAGTAATATCCTCCTGATACCAGAACCGTACCTCCACAGGTTGCGGCTGCATCCACAGCCGCCTGGACAGCCTCTGTAGAAAGCGTCTCACCATCAGAAACTGCGCCAAAATCACGCACATCAAACACTTTTTCTCCCGCCGGCAGCTCCTCAGGATGAATATACTCGCTAAAAGGAATCGCCGGATAATAATCACCCTCATAAATGACGCCATGACCGGGATATGTGGGATGATCCTTTAAAAAGCTCTGCCAGTGAGTCAGGTCCCGACTGACGGCAATACCGATGCTTCCCTCCGTCTCGTCATCTATGCCATTTACAGGCCGGTTTCCCTGATAAACAGCCAGATACATATGAAGCTGAGGATCCCACAGGGCATTCGCGCTGCAAACTCCGGCTGACGCCCAGGAAAACCGGCTCCAGCTCTCACTGGCCTGAACGTCTTTTCCCTCTTCTCCCTCCGGCCGGCACTCCGGTTCTAACGGCACCGGCACGGTCCAGCTGATCAGGTCCCGGCTCCGGCTTACAACTCTGCAGCTTTTTACCTCTTCCCCCTTTTTATAACAGCCTGTAAAAACCAGCGTCCTCAGATTATCCTTAATATAAAGCTTTGGATTACTCCAGCTTATCTCCTTTGAGGCTTCAAAAAGCAAGGGGGCTTTCACTCTGGTAAGATCTACATTACAATTCATTCTGATTCTCCCTCGTATATTCTGTATTTATGATTTTTAAGGTAATCTATAAAAGATACTGCGTATCATCCTGAGACAGCTGATATGTAAGTTCAAAATCAGCACCTGCCCTCAGACAGCCTTTTTCGCTTTCATAAAACGGTTCCAGGCTGCCAGCCCATGCCATAAAGCTATCCAATGTATCCCACTGCTGTCTGCTGCCGCAGATGCACAGATAAGCCATTTGGCTTCCATAAGCACGCAGTTCACAGTCAAAGACCGTATCGTCAAAGGCTGTCAGCTGTTCACTGCACCATAAGCCCATAAAGCCCTGAGCTTTTTGAAGAAACAGCCATTTCCCTTTCTGTTCTGCCCGGTCAAACCGGCTTTTGGGACAGTACACATGGGTAAAATGAATCGGATGGCTTTCAGGGATCTGATAGATGACTCCCAGTATCCCGGGAACCTGCTTAATCGCAGGCATAACCCCATTTCCATACCAATACCCCGGTCTCATATCAGAATCCTCCGCTGTTGCGCCGGGATGGTTGGTGAAAATGACTGCCTCCGGCGAAAGAGCGCCATACCACATATGCTGCTGATATCCGTAAATTCCCGGCCCAAAGGCTGATGTGCCGTGGAAACACTCGTTTAAAGACTTGGTAAACATATGGGTGCGGGACGTTTCTCCTCTTTCCCTGCGTATATTCTTCCAGCGGTCATCTCTGTCTTTTCTGGGCGATTCCACCGAGGTGAGACAGTAATTTTCTGTTTTTTCCAATACAATTTTTGCATTTCCTGATGTATACCGGCAGCAAACTTCCTGCTCCATCTTTCCTGTGAGCCCTTGCGGAAAACAGTAGGTACTGCCTGTCAGAAATGCCAGCCAGCCTTCTCCATAGGCCCAGGGAGCCGACGGATCGATACAGTGAATGATGGACTGCGCTCCCTGGCGGAAGGGATAGATAACCTCTCTGTAAACCCTTCCCATAGGAGCGATCACCGTTTTCTTAAAGGTCTGCAGACAAAGCTCTTCCACCAGCCGATCCTCAAGTGCCCTGGCTCTGTCTGAAAGGTCCTTTTCACAAAAATCAATCACATTTAACAAAGCTGCAAAGGTAACGCACATATAAACCGTACTTAAAAACTCCTCAAATCCACAGGTTTCCGTATCATCCAGCCACTGACACAGGCGTTTTCTCCCCCACTGATACAATTCGCTGCCCAGCATTCCCGCCCTTGGAAAATATTCTTCCTGATAAAGACGTCCTGCTTCCACAGCTGCATAGTAAAACATAAGAGAATGGTTTTCACTCCAAAAACACATGGCATCTGCTCCATCCATATCCATCCAGTACCGATAATTTAAGAGCACCTGTTTTGTCCGGTCCTTCAGCTCCTGATCCATCTCATACCGGTGCATATACCGCATAAGACCGCAGACCAGAAAATCCGAACAGTCTACCCGGCGTTCAATGAGTTCCAGCATTTCAAACAGCCGCCCTCTGTCCTTTGGATCCTGAATCCCCAGCTGTTTTCTTGCCAGAATATTAAAGATCGGAAAGCCAAAATCGCCTCTGTTTAAACTTCCCACCTCTCCGATTTCCCTTAATATTCTGTTCCAGTTTTCTTCTCTGGTCACAGTTGGAGAAGGATGTACCGGCACTCTGCGTTCCGCAAATTCCAACTTCCGTTTCAGCACATAGCCCGGACGTTGGATTCTGATGGACAAAAGCGCCGTTTTCTCTGGAATACGCTCCCGCACTTTTCCCTCCAGAGCCGTCCATACCTCTGGACGGCGCATTACCTCATAGTCAGGACTTTCCCTGTGATAACATACGGATACTTCCGGCCCTGCCTCTTTTGGCATTGCCAGCTCCCCATGCTCCAGCTTTAACTGTCTTATAAATTTTGCATCCTCAAACACCTGGTTTTGGCAGTCCAAATCAGGGAGGCTCACTCTGATTCTGTCTCTGTGATCCATGATCTGAATTCCCAGCAGATTTCGTGTATCTCTTACTCCCAGGTTCTCACAATCGCATAAAATCTGGTTTCTTCCCTTCTTTAAGTGAAATACCACATCCTGATACTGAATGGGCTTATATACCGGTCGTTGCACCTCTCCTGCCAGCTCCCCATTGCAATAAATCCCTGCAGCCATATACGTCCAGATCCTGGCCCGCACAGGTCCTTCCTCTTTGGCGTTTAAGCAGACAGCTGCCGTCAGTGTTATCCGCTGAAGGGTAGAGTAAAATTCCGATACATCAATAAAGCAGTTGTTTCCCTGTACCCACACAGACCATGGACAGCCGTTTTGAGCCCTTTCTCCCAGTTTCGGGGACATCTTCAAATATTTCTTCTTAGGCGTGACAACGCACGCTCTCAGCCTTGCTTCCAGTTCCAGCTGATTTTCAGCCCGCTCCTCCGCCTCAAACGGATCCGCCTGAGGACCTGCGATCATATATTCCATCACAAACCCGTCGTTTCCCAATTCCCATTCCTTCATTGATCTTCTCCTTTACAAACGAAGCCGCCTATACAAAGATAAGCGGCTGTTGAATCTCCATAGCATGAGGTGTTTTTATCCCTTTACCGCACCAGTCGTCATACCGCCCATAAAGTATCTGCTGAATATGCAGTAAGTAATGAGCATAGGAATAATGGCTATGGTCGCTCCGGCAAACATGATATTCCATGCAGCCGCGCCGTCCCCGGCATTTTTCAGCATATTTACGCCCACGGTCAGGGGTCTTAATTTATCATTTGTCATGGTAAATACCAGCGGAAGAATATATTCATTCCAGCCCTGTCTAAAGGAAAGCAGGGCAATGGTTGCCATAACCGGTTTTAAAAGGGGCATGATTACCAGACGGTAGGTCTGAAAAAAAGTGCATCCGTCTATTTTTGCTGCCTCATCCAGTTCCCTGGGCAGAGAATTAACAAACCCGCGGCACAGGAAAATATACGTAGCCTGCCCTGTTCCCACGGAAATAAGAACAACAGAAAGCAGATTTTTGTTCATCTTAAGCTTTACTGCCAGTTCAAACAGCGGCCTTAAAGAGACGGAGCCTACATTGATGAACATAAAGGCTACAAACAGGCTGTAAAGGACTTCTTTTCCCCAGAAATTCCTTCTGGAAAACACATATCCCGTCATGGTAGAAGTGATCAGCGTAATGATCATAACCCCCAGAGCCAGGAAAATACTGTTAAGGGTATATGTGGCGAAATTTGCCTGCTTCCAGGCATCCGAATAATTGGTAAATACCCATTTGCTCGGAAAAATATTGGTGCCGCCTACTAAAAGTTCAGAATTTTCCTTAAAGGATCCCAGTACAATATATAAAATAGGGAATACCATAAAGAGCGCCAGAATCAGCATAAGGATCCAGACAACTCCCCTTAATATTTTTGTTTTGGTGGAATACACCGCATGACCTTGTTTCATGGCAGCCTCCTTATACGACATCATCCAGTTTTCTGGATACAAACAGATAAATGACTGTGATTATGCCTACTACCAGCGCAGCCACAACGCTGAGAAGCGCGCCATATCCAATCTGTGCCTGAGTGGTTGTATTGGCTGTTCCGAAAATAAGATTATAAATATACAGGAACATAACCATTGAACGGTTGCCGGGGCCTCCCTGCGATAGAACCATGATCGCTTCATAATCCTTAAACGCGCTGGTAATTGCCAGCATAAGAACTACCTTTAAGACAGGCGACAGCATTGGCAATGTAATATAGAAGAATGTCTGCACCGCATTGGCTCCATCTATCTTAGCCGATTCATATACATCCTCTGCCACACTGTTCATTCCTGTGGTAAAATAAAGCATATAGTTTCCAAGACCGCCCCAGACGGCCAGAATCGTGACTGCAACCATAACCCAGTCCTGACTTGTGAGCCACTTGATGGGCGTTTTAATCAGATTCATACTTAACAGAAGTTCATTGGCAATACCATTCTGCGTAGCGAAGATGAAAGCAAATATCATACCGGAAATAGAGGTACTGATAACCGTAGGCATAAAATAAATTCCTCTGAATACATTGCTTCCTCTCATTTTTGCATTTAAAAGCACTGCCAGTATCAGCGCCAGCGGAATAATAAACGCAAGTTTATAGGCCGCATATTCCATCGTATGGCCCACACTTCCCCAAAACGCCTTATCTGCCAGCATTCTGGTAAAGTTCCTGCTTCCCGTAAAGTTAGCCGTAAACCCATTGTAATCAAAGCAAACGTACCGGAAGATCCAGATAAAAGGATAGATAGAGCATACTGCCAGGAGAATGGTGGACGGTGCCAGCATAAGGGCGGAAACAACCCCATCCCTTGTGATCTTACATTTTTTCTTTTTTGTGTTCATGCGAAACCTCCCTGTATACAGGTCTTAGCCAACAGAACTCACGCCGAACAGGCGGCCTTCTGCTGTTCTTAATAACAGTAAGGGGAACCGGTATATCCGCCTCCCCTCCTGCGTTTATTTATCCAGATATGTGATCGTTCCGTCATTTGGATGAAGGGGATCATAATCGGAAATAACCAGTCTTTTTGTGGATCCAGAAGCAACATCTGCCTCCAGCGCCTCATTGTAACGGGTATTCAGATCTTTAATGGCTTCATCCGTATCTACATACCCCATAACCGCATTCCACAGCACCACCCGGTAATCATCACCCGTCAGGTTGATCACTGGAGGCTTTGGATATACAGATTCATAATCCAGAAGAGAGAAATCAGCCATACGTCCGATCTTTGTCTTATCGATCACACCGTCCATATAGGAGCTGATGGGAAGGCAGTAACCGCTTTCCAGATAGCCCTTTAAGAACTCTTCTGACTGGAAATACTGAATGACCTTCCATGCCTCGTCCTTATGTTCAGAGGTTGATACGATACCATATGCCTTAGACGGCGTTGTCTGCAGTGCGCCCTTGATCTCACCGGTCAGAGAAGGAACCTCTGCCACGCCCCAGTCAAACTCTGTAATCGGGATCTGATTGGTGAATACGCTGGCCTCCTGGGAAGCGTTGCTCCACAGCGCAAACTGTCCTTCCGCAAACAGCGCTCTCATATTGTCAACGCCCTGCTGGTCAGGATATGCGATATCCTCAGAAATAAAACGTCTGCCCAGCTCTACGATGTCCTTATAGCCGCTGAAATCGTATTTTCCATTTACATAGTCATAGTAGTAAATGCCAGATACCTGCGCGCACATTTCCAACAGACGTTCAAAGGAAGATGCGGAGGTGAAACCGATTCCATAATATTTTCCTTCGCCTTTTTTGGTAATGTCCTTTGCCATATCAATGTAATCCTCCAATTTAGAAGGAATTTCTGTATAGCCGCACTCACTCAGAATATTTTTGTTATATTCTACACGTACACCGGAACGCATACCGCTGTATACAAAATATATATTTCCGTTTCTTGTATTCTCTCCCTCATAGACGTGCTCATAGGGTTCATTTACCTTCTGGAAGGTCTCATCCGAATCAATGTAATCATTTAACGGCATCAGAATTCCCGTATCTGCAAATGTATTTAGCGGAAGGCTGTTAGCCCCTACCACATCCGGAGCGGTTCCTCCGTTGTATGCCAACGCCAGCATATTCTTGTAATCCTCTGTAATAACGGTCAGATTGATAAAAATTCCGTCCTTGTTATTCTGATTATACTGATCGACCATTTTCTCCACATACTCCAGGTCGTGCCGGTCCTCCGTCCATACCTCTACGGTAGTAGCCCCCTCAGGAGCCTTGGAGTTCTCCCCCTCTGCCTGTGTATTCTCCCCGTTGGACGTGCTTTCGGAGCTGGAGCCGCAGCCTGCGATGGAAACCGCCATAGCTGCTGCCAGAACAATACTCATAATTCTTTTCTTTTTCATAATTACCTCCTGTTAATCTTTTCTTCCCGCCTTGTATCTTGCCTGTTGATGGCATAACTGTATCATTTATTTTCCACAATCAAAAGGACATATTTTAATTTTCATGTAACAGATTTTATGTCTGACTGTATCATATCCCCCATACTTGACAGCATTTTGTCTCATGCTATAATTTAACGTATTAACGAGCCTTCCTTCTGAGTTCTGCCTGTATCATCCCGTTTAATTTCCGAAATACTTCAAAGGAGAAAAGCATGGAACACCAAACTGCCATTGAATTTACTGCCGTTTTAGCCGATGACGAGCTGTCTGTCCTGGAAGGCGTAAAGACTGCTATTGACTGGAAAAGTCTGGGGATTCGCATCGCTGCCCTGGCCTCTAACGGCCATGACGCCTTGGATGCCATTATCAAACATAAGCCGGATCTTGCCATTATTGATATTCGTATGCCCGACCTTACGGGAATTGATGTGATCCAGCGTTCCCGCAATGCCGGTATCCACACGGACTTTATCATCCTGAGCGGATACGATGACTTTTCCTATGCCAGAGATGCCATGCGCTACGGAGCAAAAGCCTATCTGCTAAAGCCTTTGAACGGCTCTGAACTAAACGATGAGATCTGCCGGATCTTTTTAGAGCGCACCAGCCAGAACCGCGGCACTACCCGCCGTCTTTATCAGGATCAGTTTAACCTCAACTTTTTCAATAACCTGATTGACGGCAAGATTCTGGAACCTGCAATCATATCCCGTATGCTCTGCGACACGAACCTGCCTTTAAGCGACAGTTCCTGCTACGTCTGCGTTTTTATGTTTGAGGAATCTCTGCCGGGAGCCGGCACCTCTTTTTCTCCGGAACCGGTCATAGAACAGCTGAATCAGGAATTTTCCGATGAAAAACATATTTTCTGGAAGCATGATCCCAAACAGCTGGTGGGAATCTTCAATACCTCCAGCCTGATTCCCTTTCATACTGCCCTTCGCTGTCTGGACACTCTAAAGAACTCCCGGCTTCCTCTCCCCCTCATAGGCGTAGGGGATACGGTATCCGGCCTTATGGAGTGCTCCTACTCCTATAACCGCGCCCTGACAGCCATGACCTACCAGCTTTACGATTCCTCATCCCATATTTTTACCTATGAAGTTATCTGCTCCACTCCTCCAAGGACACGGCTCTCCGATATCGACTGCCTGCCCTTATTCCAGTACATTGTAAAGAAGGATACGGACGGAATCAAAACATACTGCAACCAGTTTATTGACAGCCTTTTATATGTGCCCATGCCGCCGCCAAACTATGTGTACAGCTTCTGCTATGCCCTGTTCCACCAGATTCAGCAGGAGTTTGCCGAGTTTTCTCACGGTGAGATCTCAGAAATTGCCACTGCCAGAGATCTTTACCATTTTAAACAGCTGTCCCAGATACGCCAATGGCTGTGCAGTTCCTTCTGCCAGCTGTCAGAATTTATTGACGCAGTATACGGCTACGCTACCCCTAAGTACGCCCATGTACAGGAAACTGCATCCAGGACAGACGACCCCATTATCCACCAGGCTAAAGAGTTTATACGCAGCCAGATTATAAATCACATAAAAATTGAGGATATTGCCAGGGAAGTACATCTAAGCCCATCGTATTTTGCTATTTACTTTAAAAATAAAACCAATGTGAATCTGAGGGATTATCTGCTGACAGAAAAAATGGAGTACGCCCGGAGGGTTCTTATGAATCCTGGCGCCTCCATCAGCGATGTTGCCTATGACGTAGGATATGGAGATTACCGTTCTTTCTCCCGTGCCTTTAAAAATGTTCACGGTATTACGCCATCCGACTTTCAGGCAAAATACAGATCTTAACCATGACAGGAGACTCTATTGTGAAAACACGAACACTGATTCATTTCAAGGATTCCCCTCTTATGGGGAAAATAAATATTGTCATCGGAGGCCTTACGCTGGCTCTAACGGTTCTAATCACAGCAATCTCCATTTTTTACTACAGCTTTATCCTTTCAGACCGGTTGTATCAGCGCACCAGACAGGCAGGCAAAAACGCGGCAGAGACCCTCAATTTCAATTATAAAAATATTATGGACCGGCTCACAGCTATATGCGGCACTGTAGAATTTGCCTCTGATATCCGTACCCTGACTTCGCCCTCTGTATCCTACACTGTCAAAGAACGGCTGGTGCAAAATGAACTGTCTGATCTGGCGGGCTGCAATTATCTGGTTCAATCCTCCCTGGTTCTTTCAGGAGACGGGCAAACCGCCTATTCCCTTTACCGGAATCCTCTGCCGGATTCCGCACAGTTTTTTACCAGTGAGGATCTGGATGCCGTTCAGGGCGTGACCTGCCTGCCTATACGTCCAAGCCCCCTTCGCAGCAGTGTTCCCGTACTGCCTCTGGTCGTCCCAATCAGTGTCGATTCAGCGGAATACGCCATCGTGGATCTTTCAGAGGATACGCCGGACATCTATGTTGTGGTTTTCCTGGACTGTACAAAACTCCACCAGAGCCTGACTCTGGCAGGCACGGGTCTGGTCAACGGCACCTACTACATATTCACGGATACCGGAAAGCCCTTAAGCGCTGCCTCCCATGATAAAAAAGTAAACCCTCTAGAGCTGCCGGAAACCTCCGCTGTGATACACTCCCTGACTGCAAACGGGCTGTCTGAGACTTCTGCTGAAACCTCAGACTTTTATCTGGCAGCTTCCAGTATGCCAAGATCCGGCCTTATCCTTTTAAACTGTGTTCCCAAAGAACCTCTGAAAGACATTTTCGGCCCAACTATCGGTATCCTTGCAACCGTGCTGTGCCTTGTAGTAGGGCTGCTCTTTGTCCTTTCGCTTTTGATGACCCGCTATATTACCCAGCCGGTAAAGCAGCTGGTATCCATTGTGGAACTGATCCGGGAAAATCATTACCACGAAAAGCAGACGCTGGAAACCGGTGATGAAATTGGCCATCTGTGCATTGCCATTAATCAAATGTACGATACCATCCAAAAGCAGATGGAACGTATCAAACAGGAGGAATCAGAAAAATATCTGGCGGAAATCCGGCTTTTGACCGAACAGATCAATCCCCATTTTTTATATAATACATTAGACTGCATCCAGTCTGAGGTGAAGCGGGGAGAATCCGATACTGCCGCCAATATGATTCAGTATCTGGCAGAATACCTTCGGATCGGCCTTTCTAACGGCGCGGATCTGATTCCGCTCTCCAATGAGATTCGCCATGCCAATGCCTATGTGTGTCTGATGAACCAGCGGTTCGGCCAGTCCATCCGTTTTATGTATCATTTGCCCCCATCTCTCAGCAAGCATCTGATTGTAAAAACCATTCTGCAGCCCCTGGTGGAAAATTCCATCAAACATGGTTTTGGCGTAGACGCACCTGGAATCCCCATTTCCACACCTGCCATTGAGGTAATTATTGCTGCAGAAGAAGAGACGCTTGTAATCAATATTAACGACAATGGAAGCGGCTTTGACACACAAGAACTGGAACAGCTTCTTGAAAGCAGATCCGCCGTTCAGAGCGGCCATGTAGGGCTTTTAAATGTATATCACCGGCTTAGCGCCTATTATGGGAAGGATCACGTTCAATTTTCATTCAGCTCCATCCCCTATTACTGTAACGTGATTTCCATCCGCCTTCCCCTCACTGCTTAGTGTAAATACACGGCAGACACACAGGACAGAATCCATTAGAAAAGGTCACCCATTTCATGGATTTTGTCCTGTTTCTATATTACGGGGATTTATATAATGGTGATAATAATATACCAGGAGGCTGCTATGGAAAATTATATCTGCAATACCATTGGTCCCCGTATTCGCGGCGACGGAGGCTGGGTAGAATTTGTTTCCTATGAGGATCACTGTCTGACGCTGATCTTCCGGGGTGAATGTTCCAAATGTGCGATCCTAAACCGCTGTCTGGACTGGATCCGCCAGGAGATTTTAAGAGATCTGAAGGAGGAGGTTACAATCAATCCCATCTGCAGAAAACCATTTTTCTGGGATCAATGATCTTTTCCCTCAATATATATCAACCGCAGCTGCCGTGTACAAACGGCATTACAAGATGGAGGAGCCATGGCTTTTGTTGAAGTTATCAGAAGAAGTATGCGTCCTGAGGAATGGACCGATCTGCGCTATTCATGGATCAAGCGCAGCCTAATTAAGACAAAATATGAAATCACCGACCTTAAGATCCGTGACGCATTCCAGACCGGTGAAAACGAATATACCTATACATCAGACTACCGTCCTTTAAGGACAGGGGATATGTATTTCAGCCCGGACGGCACTGTCTTTATTCAGGGCCATGCCCTGATTCCTGAGGAACTGAAGGGAAAGGAGATCTGGTTCACCCTGCATACAGCTGCGGAAATGATTGTAAAGATCAATGGACGCTATGCAGGAGGAATCGATCCTAACCGGGATCGGATCCTTGTCAATCCATGGCTGGATGAAAACAGTTCAGAACTTTTTATTGAAATTGAAGGTTACAACCGTTCCAAGCCGGATGATGAGCGAAATCCTGACGCAATCGCCTCCAGAGGCTGCCGTCAAATCTTTGAGGGAGCTTATCTGGCCGAGATCAATCAGCCTCTTTTATCCCTGTTTTATGATCTTACTATATTGCTTGATATTGCAAAATCCAGCCATTTTGATGAGGACTATCGGGTTTTCTTAAACAGAGAACTGAACCATGCGCTGAATCTGGTGGATTTTGATACATGGGAGGGCGTAGAAACCGCACTTTCCTACATAGAAACCCACATTTACCAGAACACCGATTTTTGCTCCAGCGGAAATGTAGCTTTGGTGGGCCACTCTCATCTGGATATTGCCTACTACTGGCGCAGGATTCATGTAGTCCACAAAAATGCCAGAACCATACTGATTCAGATGCGGCTTATGGATCAGTACCCTGATTTCAAATATGCTCATACCCAGCCGTATACTTACGAACTTCTGGCTGAATATTATCCGGAGCTTTTTAAAGAGCTCAAAGAAAAAATCCACTCCGGCCAGTTTGAACCCGTAGGGGCCATGTATGTAGAGCCGGACTGCAATATCCCTGCCGCAGAAAGCCTGATCCGGCAGTGTCTCTACGGCCAGCTTTATTATCGGGAGGCATTCGGCATTACCGTAGATAATGCCTGGCTGCCAGATGTATTCGGAAACAGCTGGATCCTTCCGCAGATCCTAAAAAAATCCGGTGTAGACTATTTTGTATCCAATAAAATGTCCACATGGAACGACACAAACCGCTTTCCGCACAACAATTTCCTGTGGAAGGGAATTGACGGCACCCGCATCTATGCCTGTGTGCCTCCCACACATTTTATTACCTGGAATATGCCCAGCCAGATTCAGGAAAACTGGGATGCCTACCAGGATAAGGAAACCGGAGGGCAGACTTTATCCATGTTCGGCTATGGAGACGGCGGCAGCGGCGTAACGGAAGAGATGGTAGAACTAATGCACCGTTTTGATAAACTGAGCATCATGCCCAAAACAGAACATATGAGGGCCGATGAATTTCTTCACCGTAATTTAAAAGAAAACAACCAGTTGGAAACCTGGGATGGCGAGCTGTATCTGGAAATGCACCGGGGGACCTTTACCACCAAGGCTGTATTAAAAGACTATAACCGCCGTCTGGAAACCAAGATGCGCGCGGCCGAACTGCTTTGCGTCCTCCGTATGAAAAAAGGAAAGGAATATCCGGCAAAGGAGCTGCGCAGCTGTTACAAAAAGCTGCTGTTAAATCAGTTCCACGATATCCTTCCAGGCAGCCACATCCAACCCGTATTCTGTGATGCAATACAGGATTATGAAGCATTAGAACAGCGTCTGGATGCTGTGATCGGATCAGCCGGATCCCTCTTTTTCAACACACTGAACAAAAAACGCCGGGAGTTAAGCTTTATCCCATCACCGGACGGCGCGTTCCGGCGCAGAAATGTCAAAGGATATTTTACGCATACCTATGCGGATCCCCTTTCGCCTGTCCGTGTATCTCCCTGCAGCGGTAAGGCCGACTGGTTTACCGTTTCCCCACAGGATAACGGCCTGACAGTAAATACACCTCTCTATGAAATCCATTTCCAGACCGATGGCTCCATCAGCAGTCTGTATGATAAAAGTCTGAACCGTGAATGGGTAAAGGGAGGCTTTAATAAGCTCCATCTATATCAGGATACCCCCGGAATGTATGATGCCTGGGATATTCTTCCAAACTACAAAGATGTAGAGTATTCATTTACAGTAGAATATCCTCTGCACTTACAGAATGCCGACGGTGAAACCGCTGAATTTGCCTGCATTCTAAGTACTCCCGGCAAAAAAAGCTCCTGGGCGGTGATGGTACGTCTCTTCCTCTCATCGCCTGTAATCGAAGTGGAGCATATTGTAGACTGGAACGAAAAGCACCGACTGGCAAAGGCTGAGTTCTCCTGCAATGTACTCTCCAGAGAGCTTGTATGCGACACCAGCGCCGGTTATATTAAACGTGAGACACATACCAATACCAGCTGGCAGAAAGCCCGATTTGAGGTCTGCCATCATAAATGGTGCGACTTCTCTGAGGAAAGCGGCGGTATCGCCCTGATCAATGAAAACAAATATGGTGTGGGAATAGAGGAAAACGGAATGAGCCTGAGCCTTCTGCGGGCCAATATCCGCCCGGATATCCAGTCTGATATCGGCCATCACGACTTCTGCTACGCCATCCTTCCTCATAAAGGCAGCGCTGTTTCTGCAGGCATCAATGACAGAGCCCTGGAATACAATCATCCTGTAATACAGGCTGACGAGGAAGCTCCTGGCTGGGACTTTGGAGAGCTTTATCTCCAGGCGGTTAAGCTGTCTGAGGATGGAAGGTACGTTATCTTCCGCTTAAGTGAACAGGATGGCCGCCGAGGTACCTTAAAGCTGCCTTGGACCATGACAGTTATGAATCTGCTGGAGGATGCGGAGGGCGAAACAGATACCCTCTGTTATACTCCGTTTGAACTGATTACCCTTGGACTGCCTGTAAAAGATTATCTGGGAGGAAAATGAAATGAAAGCGTCTATCTGCATTGATAAGCATTTTACCGCAGGCACGGTTGACCCTCGTATCTTCGGTTCCTTTGTGGAGCATTTGGGACGGGCCGTTTACGGCGGCATTTATGACCCTGGAAACCCTCTTTCCGATGAAAACGGTTTCCGTAAAGATGTCCTGGAACTGATTCGCCAGATCGATGTCCCTGTAGTGCGCTATCCGGGAGGCAACTTTGTCTCCGCCTACCACTGGGAGGACGGAGTTGGCCCCAAAGCCTTACGGCCAAATCGACTGGAACCCGCCTGGACGGCCATTGAGACCAACGAATTTGGATTAAATGAATTTATGGACTGGACAAAAGCAGCTCACACCTCGCCCATGATGGCGGTGAATCTTGGTACGCGCGGCGCTGAAGATGCCAAAAACCTGCTGGAATACTGTAATATAGCCGGCGGCACTCTTTACAGCGATATGCGCCGCTCTCACGGCTATGAAGCTCCCCACAATATCCGTCTCTGGTGCCTTGGAAATGAAATGGACGGCCCCTGGCAGATGGGCCACAAAACCGCCGGGGAATACGGGCGGCTGGCGGCTGAAACCGGACGGCTGATGAAAATGGTGGATCCTGGTATCGAGCTGGTAGCCTGCGGCAGTTCCAATCGAAAAATGCCGTCCTTTGGTTACTGGGAGGATCAGGTTCTTGAGGAATGCTATGATCAGGTGGATTATCTTTCTCTTCACACCTACTATGGAAATCCTCAGGATCAGTCACCTGACTTTTTAGCCTGCTCTGCTGATATGGATGCCTTTATCTCCTCTGTAGTGTCCATCTGCGATTCTGTTAAGGCAAGAAAGCGGTCGAAAAAGCAGATCTGCCTGTCATTTGACGAGTGGAACGTATGGTATCACTCCAAGGAGCAGGACAAACAGCTCCCCCGCTGGATACAGGCCCCGCCTCAATTAGAGGATATCTACAATTTCGAGGATGCTCTTTTAACTGGAAGTATGCTCATCACCCTCTTAAGACACGCCGACCGTGTAAAAATTGCCTGCCTGGCACAGCTGGTAAATGTCATTGCTCCTATTATGACGGATCAAAACGGCGCATGGGTTCAGAGTATCTTTTACCCTTATATGCACGTCAGCCGTCTGGGACGGGGCACCGTACTGCAGACCCTGATCCAGTCCCCCCGCTATGAAAGCCAGTACGGCGATGTGCAGTTTCTGGACGCTGTGGCCGTGGAGAACGGGGAGAACGGCTCACTGACTATTTTTGCGGTGAATAAGAATCTTTCTGAGGATATGGATTTAACGGCCGACTTAAGACAATATTCCAATTATCACGTGCACCGCCATATCGTAATGACCCACCAGGATCTTAAAGCCGCCAATACCAGAGAGCAGCCTCACCAGGTATTTCCTGAAAATTCCGGTGTTTCCAGTCTGAGCAACGGAATTTTAACCTCCCGGCTGCCCTCTAAGAGCTGGAACGTAATCATTTTAAAGCATTAAATGCACTGCATGGGACAGGCAGACGCCGCAAATCATCCTTTCACCACGCCTACGGTCTTAAGACGCTTTACAGGAATCACCAGATCCTGCTGGGCGCTCATCACCGCGTCAATATCCTTATAGGCAAACCGGCTTTCCTCCGCTACGTCCGCCTTTCCCTTCTTTCCAAGGACAACCCCCTGATCCCTCAGGTCACGGATCACATCCTCACAGGAGAATGCCGCCATGGCCCCTTTTCTGGAATAGAGCCGGCCGGCCCCATGGGAGGAGGAACAAAAGCTTTCGGGATTTCCCTTTCCCATAACTACATAGCTGTAAGATCCCATGGCTCCGGGAATCACTGCCAGCTCGCCGTTTCCTGCCCTTACCGCTCCTTTTCTGTGAACCCATACCTCTTTCCCGTAATGTGTTTCAAGGGCCGCGTAATTATGGTGGCAGTTTATATCCCCGGAAAATTCCAGTTTCAGATCCGTGTATTTTCCAATATATTTTTCTAAAACGGCCTTCACCGCCAGCATCATTTTCTCACGGTTTTCATTTGCAAAGTCCATGGAAAGCTGCATCCAGCGAAGATACTGGCACCCCTCAGGGGTGTCCACAGGCAGAAATGCCAGTCTGTATTCGTCGGGCACCTGGCTGAACCATTTGCTGTTGAGTTCACGGGCCTTATTGTGAAAATAATCACAAACTGATTTTCCAAAATGCCGGCTGCCGGAGTGGATCATCACTGCCAGCATCCCCTCATCATCCGTCTGCAGTTCAATGAAATGATTTCCGCCTCCCAGGGTTCCTACCTGAAAGTATCCAGCCTCCAGCTGTCCTAACAGTTCTTTGTCCTCTTCATACAGATCAATTTCATCAAATGCCCGGTCCATGGTGTAAGAGGGCATCGCCAGCTTGTGATGGGCGAAGCCCACTGGAATATTTCTCATGATATCTCCGATTATTGCCTGAATCAGCGTCCCATTCCCCGTCTGGATCCCGCGAATGGCTTCTACAGGGATATTGGTCTCGGTATAGGCCATGCCGCAGCCGATGTCCACTCCTACCGCATTGGGGATGATCACGCCCTCTGCGGCGATTACTCCTCCAATAGGCATCCCCATTCCTGCATGGGTATCGGGCATCAGACTCACCCACTTATGAAGAAATGGCAGCTGTGCCAGGTGAAGGGCCTGTTCCCTGCAGGTACTCTCCAGATCCTCATTCTTTTCCAGCCATACTTTTACCGGCACCTTCATATTTTCCTTCTCATACATAACAAACATATCCTTCACATCCTTTCATTTTGTATCATGGCTTTATATTAGCCCGAATTTCCATTTTTATCATTTAAAAAAAGGTGCGAACTCTGTATAATGAAACTATATTATGAGGGAGGCAGGCTTATGGCAGAATTTCAGGAGCTGATTAAAAACTTTGATCGGATACGGGACTATATGCGTCAGTTTTACGTCTATGGTTTTAAGGTGAGAAATGATTTTGATGCCCGCAGCGCCCGAACCTATGATAACGAACGGCGGCGGATCGAGAGCTGGCTGGGCGGCTGCACACGTTCCGGCTATACCTCCAAGGGCAAACAGGTCTACATCAATATTGACAGCAAGTCGGTTCCCCAAAATCCCCTCTATGCCGCCTGGAAATCAAAAAGCTTTACCGATAACGATATCCTGCTGCATTTTTTCATACTCGACCAGCTGTTTGAGCATACGGAAGGCCTGGGCGCATCTGCTTTAAGCGATCAGATCTCCCTTGCTTACGGAGCCGTCTTTGATCCCCAGACGGTACGCTTAAAGCTGAAGGAATATGAGGCCTCAGGCCTTTTATGCTCCCATAAGGAGGGAAGGAACCTGATCTATCAGCTGGTTTTGCCCCGTTTTCCCAGGGATTCTCCTTTGTGGGAACCGATTCTTACCGCCGTATCCTTTTTTCAGGAGGCTGCCCCGTTCGGTTTTATCGGAAGCACCATTTTAGACTGGAAGAATCGGAGAAACCAGCTGTTTCAGTTCAAGCATCATTTCATTGTACATACCCTGGAGGACAAAGTGCTTCTGGAGATCCTTACAGCCATCCGGGAGCACCGCCGGATCACCTATGAAAATAAAAGCTTTCGCACCGGGAGCATCACCACCCAGTCCGGCGTTCCCCTGAAGATCTTTGTCAGTACCCGTACCGGACGGCGGTACCTGTGTCTTTATCTTCCATCCCTCAGGCGTTTCCACAACGCCCGCTTAGACTCCATTGTCTCCGTAACCAGAGAAGAGCCCTGGGAGGACTATGAACGCATCCTCCATGCGCTCCTGGCTAATTTAGACCGCTGCTGGGGTGTATCCTTCGGAAGCGGAAGAAGCCGTATGGAAACGGTCTGCCTGCGCCTTTTCATTGACGAGGACAAAGAGCCCTATGTGTTAAACCGGCTTTACAGGGAAGGAAAGGGCGGAGAAATCATTAAGATACGGGAGCATGAATACCTGTACACAGGAGCTTTTTTTGATACCAACGAGCTTTTGTCCTGGGTAAAATCCTTTACCGGACGCATCCTGGATATCCAGGGCACCTGCCAGCCGGCCATTCTTAAAGTGACAAGAGACTGGGAACGGATGTATCAGATGTACTTCAAAGAAGAAAAGGAAAAAACAGATGGAACTTTTTAATGAAATCTACAGCTGCTATTACCAAACAGTCCGCCGCATTCTGGAGCAGGCCGCCGAACGTCCGATAAGCGTAAAAGAGATGGAACAGCTCTGCCGGACATGGGCCTTTCAGGAGACATCCCTGTCCGTGCTCCCCAGGCTTACCAAAGGGGACTGGCCCCTTCTAACCCACCTGGAGGATGCTCCCTCCACCTACAAAAGCGCCCTTTCCTTCCCGCCGCCCGAACTTCCCCTTACGGACCTTCAAATGTCCTGGCTGGCCGCTCTGGCGCATGATCCCCGTTTCCAGCTCTTTTTTACAGATGAAGAGCTAAAGAGGGTTTTGGATGGGCTGAAGGACTGCAGTCCCTTATATTGCCAGGAGGACTTTCATTACTATGACCGTTTCAGAGACGGAGACTCCTATACCTCTCCTTCCTACCGGGAGCATTTTCAGACTGTTTTAAGGGCGCTGCGGGAGCATCGTGCCCTTTTGATCGGATATGAAAATAAAAAGGGGATCTGCCGGCTCCTTGAGGCGGCACCTTACCAGCTTCAGTATTCCTCCAGGGATGACAAGTTCCGCCTATGCTGTCTGCAGCGCCGTCATGAAAGCTATTGTTTAAACACCATTCTCAACCTGGAGCGAGTCCGCGACTGCCGCGTATCCCCGGATGCCCTTCCAGCCCAAACTGTCCGCATCCTCCCCCGCCTCCGGTTTTGTCCCGTCCGCCAGACAAAAGAGCCCGTTCTCCTGAAAATAAGCGGGGAACGGAACTCTCTTGAACGCTGTATGCTGCATTTTTCCAGCTATGAGAAGCATACGCAGTACCATGAGGAAGGGGACTGCTGGCTCTGCTCTATCTACTATGATACTGCCGATGAGACAGAGCTTCTCGTCGACATTCTCTCCTTCGGACCCGTGGTGGAGGTACTGGGGCCGGAGCGTTTTCTTAAGATGGTAAAGGAGAGAGTGAAAAGGCAGTATGAGCTGCTGTATGGAACCTTAAGCTGATTTTTTTGCAGATCATACGAACAGGCCGCCTGCCCAACCGGACAGACGGCCTGTTCCAAACACAAAGGATAAAGGTTTCACCCACAATGGGTTCGATTATTTTCCGTAATAAGCTCTTAAATACATATCCTTGATCTCGCTCATGAGAGGATATCTTGGGTTAGCACCAGTGCACTGGTCATCGAAGGCCTGCTCAGTCATCTCGTCCAGTCTGTCTAAGAAATCTTTCTCATCAATGCCGTAGTCTTTGATGCAGGACTTCACGCCCACTGCCTTCTTAAGCTCCTCGATCTTCTCGATCAGCTTCTTAACAGCCTCTTCATCGCTTCCTGCATTGATGCCGCAGAATCTTGCGCACTCAGCATATCTTGCCATGGTATGCGGATACTGATACTGAGAGAAGGTTCCCATCTTGCGCGGATTCTCAGCGGCATTGAAATCTACTACAAGAGAAATCATCAATGCGTTTGCAATACCGTGTGGCAGGTGATGGAATGCACCCAGCTTGTGTGCCATGGAATGGCATACGCCTAAGAATGCGTTTGCAAACGCCATACCGGCCATACAGGATGCGTCTGCCATCTTCTGACGCGCCTCAACGTTGTTTGGCTCATTGTAAGCGATTGGAAGATACTCAAATACATTTTTCATGGCCTTTAATGCAAGGCCGTCTGTATAATCTGTAGCCATAACAGAAGCATATGCCTCTAATGCATGGGTCAGAACGTCAACGCCGGAAGCGCTGGTTAAGCCTCTTGGCTGGCTCATCATATTGTCTGTATCAACGATAGCCATATTCGGCAGCAGCTGATAATCAGCCAGCGGATACTTGATACCTGTCTCCTGATCTGTGATAACAGCAAAAGGAGTAACCTCAGAACCTGTACCGGAGGAGGTAGGAACAGCTACGAAGTAAGCCTTCTCACCCATCTTCGGGAAGGTATAAACTCTCTTGCGGATATCGATAAAGCGCATTGCCATATCCATGAAATCTGCTTCCGGATGCTCATACAGCACCCACATGATCTTTCCGGCATCCATTGCGGAGCCGCCGCCCATTGCGATGATTACATCAGGCTCAAACTCTTTCATTAATTTTGCGCCTGCCTGTGCGTTAGCCAGAGTAGGATCCGGCTGAACATCGGAGAATACGGTATATGTGATGCCCATCTCGTTTAAACGGTCTGTAATCACGTTTGTATAGCCGTTCTTGTACAGGAAGGAGTCGGTTACGATGAAGGCTCTCTTCTTGCCCATTACGTCCTTTAACTCTTTCAGTGCAACAGGCAGACAGCCCTTCTTAAAGTAAACCTTCTCAGGTGTACGGAACCACAGCATATTCTCTCTCCTCTCAGCAACAGTCTTAATGTTCAGCAGATGCTTTACGCCAACGTTCTCAGATACAGAGTTTCCGCCCCAGGAACCGCAGCCCAGTGTCAGAGAAGGAGCCAGCTTGAAGTTGTACAGATCGCCGATACCGCCGTGAGAAGAAGGAGTATTTACCAGAATACGGCAGGTTTTCATTCTCTCTGCGTGCCTCATCATCTTCTCCGTCTCATTTACATTGATGTACAGAGAAGAGGTATGGCCGTAGCCGCCGTCTGCTACCAGACGCTCTGCCTTATCCAGAGCCTCGTCAAAGGTCTTGGCCTTGTACATAGCCAGCACCGGAGACAGCTTCTCATGAGCAAACTCCTCGCTGATATCTACTGACTCAACCTCGCCGATGATGATCTTTGTATCAACCGGAACATCTACGCCGGCCAGCTTTGCAATGGTATGTGCAGACTGTCCTACAATCTTTGCATTTAATGCGCCGTTGATCAGGATAGTCTTTCTTACCTTCTCGATCTCGCCCTGCTTTAAGAAATAGCATCCTCTGTATTCAAACTCCTTCTTAACAGCCTCGTATACAGACTCCAGAACAGTTACAGACTGCTCGGATGCACAGATCATACCATTATCAAAGGTCTTGGAATGGATGATGGAGTTTACTGCCATACGGATATCTGCTGTATCATCAATGATAACAGGAGTATTTCCTGCGCCTACGCCCAGTGCTGGCTTGCCGGAAGAATATGCAGCCTTAACCATGCCGGGGCCGCCAGTAGCCAGGATGATGTCAGCGTCTCTCATAACCTCATTGGTCAGTTCCAGAGAAGGAACGTCGATCCATCCGATGATGCCCTCAGGAGCGCCTGCCTTAACAGCTGCCTCTAACACAACCTTTGCAGCCTCAATGGTGCTCTTCTTTGCTCTTGGATGTGGGGAAATGATAATCGCATTGCGTGTCTTTAAGGAAATCAGAGTCTTAAAGATCGCTGTGGAGGTCGGGTTCGTAGTAGGGATAACGGCTGCGATCAGGCCGATGGGCTCTGCAATCTTCTTAATGCCGTACTCCCTATCCTCTTCCACTACACCAACGGTCTTTGTGTCCTTGTATGCGTTGTAAATGTACTCGGCTGCGTAGTTGTTCTTGATTACCTTATCCTCAACCACGCCCATGCCGGTCTCTTCTACTGCCATCTTGGCTAAGGGGATACGCATCTTGTTTGCTGCGCTTGCTGCCGCGAAAAAGATCTTATCTACCTGCTCCTGTGTGTAGGTAGCGAATACCTTCTGGGCCTCGCGCATTGCCGCCATCTTCGCGTTCAGTCCCTCTACGCTGTCAATGATCTCCGGAACTACCTGCTCGGTTTTCTTTGCCATTTCCATTTCCTCCATTTTCCTTGTGTTTGTGTCAGGGAGCCTTCTATAAAAGGGCTCTCAGGTTTACAATTCATTTTACTGATTGTCAATTTATTAACAATCTCACTATCCGCATTATATATCATCGTTAAAAAAATGTCAACCCACTTTTTAAATTTTTACGTATTTTATGAACCGTACCTGTTGTCATCTGTCCATCCGGTCTTCCATTGCCTCCCGGTTCAGCACCTGTATCCTTCCCCGTTTCTGACAGATCAGCCCTTCCTCCTGAAGGGCTGCCAATTCCCTGAACAGAGACGCCCTGCTGATCCCCAGCATAGAAGCCATATCCTCTCTGGTCCCGGCAGAATCCACACGGCCTGACGGGCCTGATGAGGAAAGCAGAAACTGGATGAGGCGTTTTCTGCCGGAATACATGGTAAGAAATTCGATTTTTCGGATCAGAAACTGCATTTTCCGGTTGCAGAGCACAGCGTAGCGGAGCGCCAGCTCCTGATCTTTCTCCACAGCCTTTCGCACTTCCTCTCTTGGTATCAAAAGCAGGGTCGCATCTGTCCTGCACTTTAAAACCGTAGGTATCTCCGTTTCCGTCATCAGGTTGATGATGCCGAAACAGTCCCCCCGTTCCAGACTGGACAGGATCAGTTCTCTCCCATCCATGGCAATGCTGTATACATCCAGACTTCCTTCTGCCACCAGGCCGACAACGCGCTCATTGTGCCACCGGTCGCTGACAATCTACCCTTTTTTGCACACACGGACCTGCACACAGCTCTCCTTGATCCCGCTTCCCTGAAGCACGGACGAAGCTTCCATTACCTCCCGTATCTCCCTGTATCCCATCATTTTTTGCCTCTCTTCCAGTATCCGGCGTCCTCAAAATGAGCGCCCAAAGGTTAGTTATAGCTAATCAAAATGATATCACAGGTTCTTTCCTGATTCAAGCCGGAAAATTTTCCTGAAACGTCTCACATGATACTGACAGCTCAGGGGATTTCTGATACCCTTTGAGAAGAAAATTTCTGAAAGGACGTAACTTACATGATCCAGAAAATGATCTTCTTTTCCGGTTCCTCTGCCGTGGGAAAAACTTCTGTGCTCTGCGGCCTTCTTCCTGGCCTGTTAAAAGAGGGCCTTAAACCCATGGTCTGCAAAATCGACTGCATCCATTCCGATGATGAGAAACGCTTTAAGGCGCTGGGAGTTCCCGCTGTTACCGGGCTCAGCGGCGATATCTGCCCGGATCATTTCCTTGTATCCAATCTTCCTGAGCTTTGGAGCCACGCAGACCGGCAGGGCTGCGACCTTCTTATCATCGAAACGGCAGGCCTCTGCCACCGCTGTTCTCCGGCCACGACAAAGGCGGTTGCCGGCTGTGTGCTTGACTGCACCGCCAGCTGCCGGGCGCCGGGCCAGCTGGGGCCGATGCTGGCAAATGCGGATTTTATTGTTCCCACCAAAACAGACATGGTTTCCCAGGCTGAACTGGAGATCATATGCTGGAATCTGAAGTCCCTCAACCCAACAGCCCGAATATTCCCCACAGACGGGCTGGAGGGCTATGGCACAGAGCTTTTGGGAAGCTGGATCTGCTCCCTTCCCGCCATTGAAACCTATGAAAATGACCGCCTTCGCCACACCATGCCTGCAGGCGTCTGCTCCTACTGCGTGGGAGAACAGAGGGTAGGAACGGCCTTTCAGCAGGGCGTGGTAGGCAAGATCGATTTTAAGGAGAAATTTTCATGGAGCATATAACCATTTATCCTGGATATGACAAGAACCGCAGACCGGAAGCATTTTCCCCCCTGACGCTGCAGGCCGGCGAGCTGTGTGCCATTGTAGGCAATACTGGCTCTGGAAAAAGCCGCCTTTTAAAGGATATGGAGCAGCTGGTAGACCGTGACTCTGTTACCGGACGCCGAATTGCCCTTGATAACGCCGTTCTCCCGCCCGCCAGACGCCTTGAGCTTTCCGGCCGTCTGATTGCGCATCTGTCCCAGAATATGCGCTTTGTCCTGGACCTTACTGTGGAGGAGTTTCTGCGTCTCCACATCAGCTGCCGGAAAAAAGATATTTTGCCGGAATTAGTCATTGCTGCGGCCAACACCATTACACCGGAGGCGATCTGCTCTTGCGTCTCCTTAAACCGCCTGAGCGGAGGTCAGAGCCGCGCGCTGATGATCGCCGACATCGCCATGATCTGCGACAGTCCCATTGTCCTTGTGGATGAGATTGAAAATGCGGGAATCAATAAGAAAAAAGCCCTGGAACTTCTTACGGGAAACCAGAAGCTGGTCTTTATCGTCACCCATGATCCTCACACCGCTCTCATGGCTCCCAGGCGTCTTGTAATGAAAAACGGGGCCGTAGCCTCGGTGATCCGCCGGACGGATCAGGAGCTTTTACAGTTTCATCTGCTGGATCAGATGTATGAGAAGCAGACTGCGCTGCAGTCCCTGCTTCGGAAAGGAACACTGCTTATATGATATCTGTACATCTTTACTGGAATAATATCTGCATTCTCCACCGCCAGGAGCTGGCATTTCTGGAACAGATCAAAACCCGGCTTAAGCAAAACGGGATCGACCTGACTGTTACCTGCTTTGGCCTTGGCTATGGAACGCATATGTCCGACTATTTAAGAGAACCGGAGGCCGTAATTCCTGATATGATCGTCTCCACCGACCTGGTGCATTGGAAGTGAAATCCGACAACGTGCCGCCTTTGTTTAGGCGGTACGTTTTTGTCGGTAAAGAGGTTAGATTATAGGCAACGGTGACCTTGTAAGTGTTATCGTCCTCATCCCATACAGTGACGGAGTTTACGAAAAGGTCAATGAGCATACGGCAGAACTCTTCATCTTCAATACTGCCGCCACGGAATTGTTCTAACCAATAGATAACCTGGGCTTTGTCCAGTTCAACAATATCCTCAGATTCTTTCTTAGCCTGTACTTGCAGGTCTTTCTTTTCTTTCTCTAATTCACCCATACGCTTCACAAGCATATCCGGGGCTGACCCCGATTCAATAGCTTTGAGAAGATTATTGAGAGATAAATCTACCTGGTGAATACGGTCACGGATAGTTGGGAGGGCTGAATCCAGTTCAATCTCATGCTGATTCTTTTCACAGGCAATAGTAGCAATCTGTTCTATATATTCATCCGTAAGGAGTGATAGAGCGTCCTGGGCAACCAGTCTTTCTATGAACTCCTTACGGATATTCTTTTTCTTGCAATCAACATTACCGTTCTTCTTTCCATAACACTGATAGTAATAGTAATTTCCCGCATTACAATTCCCGTTCATTTTACTGCCGCAATGTCCGCAGAAGATTTTACCACTAAGCAGGTAGACTACTTTTGCTTTGTTCCGGGCAGGTGCATTTTTAATCTTACCGACTCTAAGTTGCACCCTGTCCCAAAGGTCTTTGTCAATAATAGCAGGTATAGCGTCCTCTGCCCGGTAGTCATGGAAGCTGTAGACTCCGATGTATCTCTCGTTACGGAATATTTTGGTGAAAGAACTCTTTCCGAAAGTTGTTCCCTTTGAGGTCTTGTACCCACGGGCATTAAACTGGCGGCAGATTTCGGCAACCGTTTCTCCGTCTGCATATTTCTCAAAGGCTTCTTTTACAATGGGAGCCGTTTTAGGGTCTATTACCAGTTTCTTATCTTCAATCTTATATCCCAGAGGGACTGCCCCTCCTATAGAGTTATGCTTATAGGCTGACTCTCTCATACCACGGTTGATTTTCTGGGATAGTTCGGCACTGTAGAACTCAGCCATACCTTCAAGCACAGATTCAAGAATGATACCTTCCGGGTCATTGCTGATATTCTCTGTGGCTGAAATAAGTTGTACCCCGTTACGCTTCAAGCGATATTTGTAGGTGGCTGAGTCATACCGGGAACGGGCGAAGCGGTCAAGTTTGTATACGATTACAGCGTCAAACAAGCCCTTCTCAGAGTCCTTTATCATCTTGAGGAACTGGACTCTCTTCTCTATATCCTTACTGGCAGATGTGGCTCTGTCAGCATATATCTCTACAATTCTAATATTATGCCGCTTGCAGAAGTCACGGCAAACACGGGTCTGCCCTTCAATAGATTGCTCAGTCTGGTTATGGCTTGAGAATCTAACATATAGGCAGGCTGTTTTTATATCCTCATACATGGTTCTTCCTCCACTCTACAAAATCAATCACACGGCACTTTCGCTGTTCCCTTTTGCTTTTTTCATTTCATCCAGGCAGACATAGATTATGTTCAACTGTCCCATGTCATCAGCAGCACGGTATGCGTCAATAAGGATTTTCTCTTTTCTTGTTAGGGAAATCTCTACTTTTGGGTAAGGTGAATCGGATAAACAGAACAGATAATCAGTAGAAACGTGAAAATATTTAGCTAGTCTTAGTACGGCTTCGGCACTGGGCGCATAAGTTCCCTTTTTCCATTTGCTAAAACTGCCATTAGATATACCTGTAGCAGCTTCAAGGGCTTTTACTGTTAATCCCGACTGTTTTTGTAACTCCAAAATGCGTTCTAAGGTATCCATAAGAACCCTCCTAAAAAATAAATTTGGGAAAACTCTAAAATACCTGTTGACAATTTGGGATTTCTCTACTATACTGAGTATGTCAACAAAAGTTGTTTACAGGGTATAAGAAATAGCCCCTCCGGGCTATAAATTTAACCCCGCAGAGTTTTCAATGGTATATGGGTGTGGTAGCTTCATTATAACCTTTGAAGAGTCTGTTGTCAACTTTAGTTTACAAGATTCTAATATGAAAGGAGGAAGCGGAAACGTGGAGGAACGTGAAAACATTCGTGAGCGGCTTAAAAAGCACAAGCTGTCTTACGTCTGGTTGATTGGTCAGCTTGCCTTGCGGGGTATTGTGACTGATAAGACAGAGATGAGTTCAGTAATTTCGGGAACCAGAAACGGTACTAAAGCGGACGCAATCATTGAATTGTCCATAGATATTCTGGACAAGTATGAGAATGGTTCCGTCCTCGTTGATGGGGCTTAATGCTTCGCACATTAGAAGGAAGCGCACTTTGTTCTGTCCTTGCTGACAGGGTGAAGGAATACTTCAAAGATGAGGAAAACCGCAAGAAGTTTGAAATCTGGTATCAAGAAAAATACGGTAAGCCGTACAAGTGGAGGAAAACACAATGAAAGTAAAAAGAATGATTAAGTCTGACGTTGATACTTTTAAGGTTGGAGATATTATCAAGGTCAAACTCACGGACGGTGTGAAGGTACAGGCTATGGCTATGCAGCAGGAAGAGGACGGCATGATTTTCTGCCTGGTTGATTGCCTGCCTGGTGAGTACCCGATGAACAGCACCCGTACCAATGAAGGAGGTTACGAAGAGAGTGACCTGCGTAAAAAGCTGAATGGTGAGATTCTGAATCTCTTCCCGGTTGAACTCACGGATATGATGACTCCGTTCGACAACGGTGACCTGCTCCGTCTGCCGACTGAGAAAGAGATTTTCGGAGAGAACTACTACGGTGAGTATGAAAGCCAGTATGTGAAGCAGTGGAAGCCTATGAAGAAACGCAGAAACCGTATGGCGTTCGATGGCAGCAAGGATGAGAACTTGCAGTGGTACTGGCTGATGAACAAGGTCAGAGAATCCGCCGCTGCCTTCGCTTTTGTGCTCAACGCCGGGTTGCGTACTATCTCAACGCTTCTAACTCTTTTGGCGTTCGCCCCGCTTTCAAAATCAAGAATCGTTAATCTGCACCTCCTTGTGAGGTGCAGTGGGAGCAGAAGCCTATGAAGCAAGTAAACAAAACAATGGGAAACCACTTTGAAGAGGAACTGTGTGAACTTCTGGCAGAGCAAGGTTTCTGGGCGCACAATCTGGCGCAAAACCAGGTAGGACAACCCGCAGACGTGCTTGCGGTTCGGGATAATATAGCAGTCTTGATTGACTGCAAGGTATGTTCCAACAACCGCTTTCCGTTATCCCGGATTGAGCCGAACCAGGAAGCGGCTATGACCATGTGGGAAGCCCAGGGCAATGAGCATTGCTACTTCGCTATGAAGCTAAATGACGGACAGATATATATGATTCACTTCGATGAGTTATGTCTGCGGCAGCTTTACGGGCAGGGCAGCATTACAGAGTCAGAGTTTCCAGAGTATAAGACCTTTCAAGAGTGGTTGGAGGAAATGGATGTTTATAGAAATCGGGAGCCGATTGAAAATCCTTGACCCCTCACCCGAACTGATTAAGTGGTGTAAAGAGAATCTGGAAATGACAAACCCAGAATATCAGCAAAAAGCCAGAATGCACCTGTGGCTTGGGAATACCCCACGAACACTTTATCTCTATGAGGTAAATGGAAATAGCTTGATTCTCCCATTCGGGTGTCTGAGAGCAATCCTGCCGCTTCTGGAAGGAGATATGAAGAAACTGTTCAAAGAGCCGAAGAAGGTTGACTACGGCGGTAAGGTTCCGCTGTATGACTACCAGGAAGAAGCAGTTGCGGCAATGCTGATAAACCACTACGGCATTCTACAATCCCCTGCCGGGTCTGGTAAGACCCAGATGGGAATTGCCCTGGCGTGTGCGTTAGGGGTAAAAACCCTCTGGCTGACACATACCAAAGACCTGCTGACGCAGAGCAAGAGCCGTGCAGAACAGTATGTTGATTCGGAACTACTGGGAACGATAACCGAAGGTAAGGTCAATATCGGTAAGGCTATGACCTTTGCCACAATCCAGACCATGTGCAAATTGGACTTAGACCAATATAGAGATGAGTGGGACTGCGTGATTGTGGATGAGTGTCACAGAGTAAGCGGTACACCTACAGCGGTAACTCAGTTCTCAAAGGTGCTGAATACGCTGTGTGCCAGACATAAGTTCGGGCTGTCAGCAACCGTCCATCGTTCGGACGGCATGATAAAAGCAACCTACGCAATGTTGGGTCAAGTAGTATGGACTGTTCCAGACGAAGCAGTGAAGTCCAGGGTTATGACAGTAAGTGTCCTGCCGAAAGGTACGGACGTGAAACTGAGTCCTGCTTATCTGAACAGTGACGGCACAATTAACTACTGCAAAATGATTACCTACCTCACAGAATGTGAGAGCCGAAACAAGATTATTCTTGATGACCTGGTTGAGAACCGTGAGCATTTCAATCTGATTCTATCAGAAAGGGTTGACCATCTTAAATACCTGTATGAGCAGTTACCTTTGAAGTTAAGAGAGCAGGCAGCGGTGATAGATGGAAAGATGACCAGTAAGAAACGGAAAGCTGAACGGGAACAGGCTATTGAGGATATGAGGACTGGCAAGAAACGGTATCTGTTTGCAACATATTCCCTGGCAAAAGAAGGTCTGGACATTCCCAGGCTGGACAGATTGTACTTAACAACCCCCCAGAAAGACTACGCAGTGATAGTTCAGAGTATAGGACGTATTGCCCGAACCTTTGACGGTAAGGAGCAGCCAATAGCTTATGACTATGTGGACTGCATACGGTCATTGCAGAAATCTTTCAAACAACGCTGCACCAGTTACAGGAAGTGCGGGTGCGAATTTATAGGAGATTGACATGAAGAATAAAGTTCTGAAAACAATCGGATATATCGTAGGCATAACGTGGCTGTTCACTGCCTGCGCTCTGGATGATGAAGTCTACGGAATGACAATGCTCTTCATCAATGTTCTGTGCATGGCATACCTGGCACTGTTCTCCTGGGCAAATAACTGGTGGTATGACTTGGAGGACTACGAAGATGAAGATGACGAAGAGTGTGAAGAACCACTTCACTACGGCTCAACTTCTTCTGGCAGGCGTAGAAGAGAGTATGGGAGTCGAACCCGACAAGTGGGGCATAATTCCTCCCGAACACTCCAAAGCGTCAATGATTCGCCGCTGCGTACAGGCAAGGCAAGAAATCTTGCAGGTACAAAAGGCTCTGGAAGAAGGGCGGTGTAACGATGGTTGAGGGAACCTACATATTCGACTGTGAGGTATTTGCCCATGACTGGCTGTTTGTATTCAAAGAAGTAGCCACGGGAGAGTACACGGTTATCTGGAATGACAATGATGAAGTTCTGGCTTTCATGGAGCGTAACCCGTATCTGGGTGGCTTCAATAACAAGCACTACGATAACCACATACTCAAGGCAGTTATGTGTGGGTTCACCCCGGAACAGGTGAAGGAGATAAATGACCTCATCATCGTTCACGAATTAAACGGGTGGGACATTCCCGCTCTGAGAGAGTACCGGGTCTATTTTGACAGCTTCGACCTCAAGGATGATTGCCAGGACGGTGTATCCCTTAAAGGGATTGAAGCCCACCTAGGTATCCCGATTGAGGAAACAGAGGTTGATTTCAATGTTGACCATGTTCTCTCTGAATCAGAAAAGGCACAGACTACTTACTACTGTAAGTACGATGTAGACGCAACAGAGATTCTTTTCAAGTTGCGGCAAGGTTATTTGGATAACAAAGTGGCTGTAGGCAGAAAGCGTGGTTTGACAGACAGGCAGGCTATGTATATGACCAATGCCAAACTGACAAGCGTGTACCTGCAAGCCCAGAAACCAGAGAAGCCATGGACAGACGAAAGAGATTATCAGTACCCGGACAAGCTGCTCAGACAATATATTCCGCAGGAAGTATTTGACTTCTTTGATAAGCTGCATGACCCGAACATTCCGAACTACCTCCTGTTTGGTGGCTACGATGAGCAGGGTGTGAAGCACAAGGGAGCCGCCCTGGACTTCTCTATTGGTGAGTGTAAATGCACGATAGCCTACGGAGGTATCCACGGTGCAATTCCTACTTATGTTGAAGAAGCTACTGAGGGCAGGTCAATCCGAAACAAAGACGTGGCAAGTTATTATCCGCACTTAATGACCATTCCTCTCTCAAAGGGACAGAAATACGGCTTCTGTAGCCGCAATATCCCATCCCCGCAGGTATATGTAGATACCCTGGAAGAGAGAGTACAGGCGAAGAAAGCCGGGGATAAGGTTACGGCAAACGCTTTGAAACTGGTACTGAACACCACCTACGGAACCATGCTTAACGGTAAAGACGGCGTGGCTTTCAATGACCTGTATGACCCTCTGATGGGACGTTCAGTTTGTATCACAGGACAGCTTCTCCTACTGGAACTGTCAATGCACTTGGTCAGTGAGTGTCCGACTCTGAAAATCATTCAGCTTAACACGGATGGTATCATGGTGAGTTTCGACAACTCCGATGAAGCAAAATGGCAGGAAATCACCCAGGAATGGCAGGACAGAACTGGGTTTGAACTGGAAGAGGATTTCATTCAGAAAATTGTGCAGCGAGATGTAAACAACTACGTTGAGGTTCCTGTGGGTGACGGCAAGCCGAAGGTCAAGGGCGGCGCACTGGTAAGAGGTATTCTGACCAATGCAAACATTGACTTCACCAAAATGGGACTCCCTGCCTGGGAGAACATGAGTGGTGGCGCATGGAATATCAACAACAATGCGGTTATAGTCGCACGGGCAATCCAGGATTACTTTGTAAAGGGTGTAGACCCAGAAGAAACGATAATGGCAAGTAAGAATATCCTGGACTTCCAGGTGATTGCAAAGGTTGGAGGTAAATATTCCGGGTGCTATCAGATGGTGGGTGAAGATAAGGTTCCCGTACAGAAAGTGAACAGAGTGTACGCCACGGCAGACAGAAGGTATGGAACCATCTACAAGACCCACGCTGTAACAGGCAAGGACGCAAAAGTACCCAGTCTGCCAGTTCACTGCATGGTAGACAACAACAATGAGTTGGCTATTGATGTGGTAGACCGTAACTGGTATCTGAAACTGGCACAGAAGAATATCCGTGAGTTCCTGGGTGTGAAACCACCCCGGAAGAATACAAGGAGAATCAATTCCTTGAAAAAGAAATCTTTAGCATTATTCGATTAAGGAGGATAAGACAATGGAAGAAAAAAAATTAGCAAGGTTGAGTTTGATGAAGCAGTGAAACAGGCAATTCGCGAACAGGTCAATGACCCGGACATTGAGGGTATGGGCAAGCTGCTCATTCCGATGATGGGTATGCTGTTCGCAAGTAAAGTAAAAGAGATTCTGTTCGGTAAGGAGGACTAAGATTATGAAATTCAGTGAAGCTGAAAAGGCACTCAAGGCAGGCAAGAAGATTAAGTTACCTAAGTGGGAGAAAGCCTACTGGTACATGAACCAGGATGGCGAACTCATCAATCATTTTGAGGAAGGTGAGGAACTTCCGACTATTGCACTCTTCCCCCGTGACATGATTTGGGTCACCCGTGATGACTGGGAAATCGTACATGAGGATGAGCCGAAGAACGTCAACGAACCTGCGGGTGAGATGAAGAAGCTGCGTAACTTCGGATGGGCGATTGCGGCTCTCAAGAAGGGAAAGAAGGTAGCCCGTAAGAACTGGAACGGAAAGGGTATGTTCCTCTTCCTGGCGCACAGCATGGATATTACCACGGACGCTGACCTTTCTTGCGTGAAAGACCTTGAAGGTGACCTGGTATCCCCGTCCATCGTTATGAAAACCGCTGATGACCGTTTCTGCGTTGGTTGGCTTGCAAGTCAGACGGATATGCTTGCGGATGATTGGTACGAAGTTCAGTAAAGATAAGGAGGACATTAGCAATGGCTAATATTTATGAAGCAATGAACGTGCGCCAGAAGTTGGCGAAAGCAAGACTGTACTTTCTGAATCAGAAGGTGCAGAAGTCGGGTAAGAATATGCACCTTGAGTTCAAGTATTTTGAGTTGGAGGACATTGTGCCGCCTGCAACCCGTATCTTCGCCCGTGTGGGTCTTACCACGGAGATTGATTTCACGGATGAGGGTGCTGTGATGAAGGTCTACAACGTGGACAACATTGAGGAAGCACCTATGCAGTTCCGTGTTCCGTACCGTGAGGTGAAGCCGATTGTGAGCAATGCAGGTAAGGAAGTTACCAACCCCATGCAGGCTCTTGGCTCTTCCATTACCTACCTGCGCCGTTACCTCTGGATGGCGGTTCTGGACATTACTGAACCCGATGACATTGACGCAAACCTTGGTTCTGATGACCAGGCAGAGGAAGAAGAGATTCCTGCTCCGAACCCGGAAACGGCTAAGAAGGAGAAGAAAAAGAAGTCCGCTGCACCTGCCACTCCGAAGGAGCGTGAGGAAGCGAAGAAGGAAATGACGGGTACTGATGGACAGGCTGATGAGTTGCAGATTAAGGCACTCAAGGAAGCCTGCAAGACTCTGATGGACAAGGATTCCGACCAGGAAGAGTTTGTTCAGCAGATTGCCATGAAAACCAATGGCTTCACCAATGTCACCCGTGCAGCGTGTGAGCAGCTTATTCAGAACCTTGGTGAGATGATTGCCGCCTACGGTGAGTAAGGAGGGCTGAGTCATGGCTGACAATGTAAACCATCCCGCTCATTATGAAACCGGGAAGTTTGAGTGCATTGACGTTATGGTGGAAACCCAGGGAGTAGAAGCCACGCAGGACTTCTGCGTGTGCAACGCTCTCAAGTACGTCTACAGGCACAAAAAGAAAAATGGCATGGAGGATTTACAGAAAGCAATCTGGTATCTGAACAAAGCCGTTGAGTTGGAGGAAGCAAAGAATGACAAAACGACAAATCATTAAGTGGTTGGAGTCGCAGAGCGAAAAGGCATTAGCCGAAGTAGAAACCCAGAGTGAAAAGGCTCTCAACACTTACTATGCAGAGAGGAATGAGAAAATCGGTCTGGACGCTACGGCAACCGCTATTTCGGCTCTCATGCAGCAGGCTTACAGTCTGACTGAATCCTTCAAAGAGAAGGTGAAAGCAGAATATCCGGGGGTTGATACCCTCTGTGGTTACTATGGTTCAATCTCTTACAAACTGGCAAATATGAGTTCTCAAGCTGAAATCCGTTCCTGTTTGCTTAAAGAGTTTGAGGACGGAAGAACGGAAATCAGAAAGGGCATCAAAGCCCGAAAGAATGAAATGATTAAGGGTATTACCGACAACTACAGGAATGTGATTGCCAATGTAAGCAATATGAAGAATGCAAAACTGGCAATGGAATATCTCAAGAACCTGGGGTTTGACTTGAGTGAATTGGTAAAAGCCGATGAGAACCCGGTAACCACGGCATTGTCCGTGGAAGTGGATACACGATTTCTGTTCATAGGAGGTAAGAAAAATGAAGTGGAATGATGATAAGACCATCACTATCACCCCGCCGAAGCGTCCTAAGAAGATTACAGGTACACGCTTTGCGGCGATTATGGGGTTGAACAAGTGGACAACCCCGTTCAATGCCTGGTGTGCAATCACCAGAACCTACGAAGAGCCGTTTGAGGACACAATCTATACCGTTGCAGGTAAGACGATTGAGCCGAAGCAGGCTGAGTTTATGAAGAAGTCCTATTTTATGACCAACCTCATCACTCCTACGGATGTGTACGGGGCTGACTACTTCCAGAAAACCTGGGGTGACTTTTTCAAAGACAGTCCTATCTTCGGTGGTATGTGGGACTATCTTCTGGTTGACAAGGACGGCAAGCCTACTACGGTTCTTGAAATGAAAACCACGAAGCGTTCTGAGGATTGGGTTGAGGATGTTCCAGAGTACTACGCTTTGCAGGCTGCGCTCTATGCGTACCTTCTGGGTGTAGATGACGTGATTATGGTGTGTAGCTTCCTGGGTGACAAGGACTATGAGAACCCGGACGCATATCAGTGTAGCACTGAGAACACCATCGTTCGCCCCTTCAAGTTGTCTGAGCGTTATCCCGAACTGAAAAAGACCATCAAGAAGGTTGAAAAGTGGTGGAAAACCCACGTTGAGGGCGGTGTTTCTCCGAAGTTCGATGAGAAAGCGGACGCAGACATTCTGAAAGTCCTGCGTGATAACAACCTGTCCCCGGACACTGACATTGCTGCTCTGGTTGCCGAAGCAGAGCAGTTGAAGAAACACATTGATGAGGTCAAGGGTACTGTAGCTGACGATGAGAAGAGGTATAAGACTATTACCGATATGCTCAAGAAGGAAGCTATCAGCCAGTTCAAGGAGGGCGATAAGACCGTTACTATCAGCGGTGCTTCCTTCGACTGGGTTACTTCTAAGACCATGAAAGACCCTGGCTACGATATGGCGAAAATGCAGGAGGACGGCATTGATATTGAGAAGTATCATGGCACACCCGAACCGCAGTACCGCTTTACTCCGAAAGCCAGAAAGGAGTCCGCATGATAAGATACCTCAGTCTTTTTAGCGGAATTGGAGCGTTTGAGAAAGCACTGGATAATCTGGGTATTCCCTATGAACTGCTTGCTTACTGCGAAGTAGATAAATACGCCAGTAAAGCCTATTCTCTTCTGCACCATGTTCCAGAAAACATGAATCTGGGGGATATTACCAAAGTGGACGAAAAGGCTCTGCCAACCGATATTGACCTACTTACATACGGTTTTCCTTGCCAGGACATTTCCATTGCAGGAAACAAGCGTGGGTTCGTCAATGAGGACGGTACTAAAACCCGAAGCGGATTGTTCTTTGACGCATTGCGTATCATCGAACATTGCAAACCAAAAGTGGCTATTGCTGAGAATGTAAAGAATCTCACCAGTAAGAGCATGAGTTCTATATTCACTATCGTGCTGGAAAGCCTGGATAATGCAGGTTATAACTGCTACTGGCAGGTTCTCAACAGCGCAGACTACGGTGTGCCGCAAGGGAGAGAGAGAGTATTCATTGTTTCCATCCGTAAGGACGTGGATGACCACTCTTTCCGATTCCCTCCTGCTATTCCGCTTGAGATGTGCATGGGTGACCTCTTAGATGAGGAAGTCCCGGCAGAGTTCTATTTATCTGAGGAAAAGACCCAGAGCGTCATAAGACATGACAGCAATCATCCCGGTCATATCGCAGACAGGGGGGGGACGTGTCCAACCTTACTGTCAAGGGACTATAAAGACCCGAAGGTGGTGATTTGCCTATGAAGATAATTCAAGCAGCAGATTTGAACCACTACGGCAATGACCAGATGAACCGTATCTATTCACCAGAAGGTCTTGCCCCTACACTGAAAACGGTTAGTGGGGGGACGTGAGGTGAAAGTACTGACAAACGGTAGATACCGTAAACTGACTCCGAAAGAATATTTTCGGTTAATGGGTTTTTCAGACTCAGACTATGAACTGCTTGCAATGAATGGTATCTCCAAAACACAGATTTACAAGATGGCAGGAAACTCCATCGTGGTTACAGTTCTGGAACACCTATTCAAGCAGATTTACACACCAGGTACTCAGAGCATTGATTCTCTCAAGAAGAAATCTCTGGATATATTAAACACCTTATAAGGAGGATACTTAAAATGGCAAAGATTGGACTGAGTGAGGGTTTCACACTTATTCCGAAGGGAACCCACGTTTTTAAGATTGTTGAGGTCAAGTACAAAGAGGACTTCGGCAAGATGGAGATTGTTATGCAGCTTGCTTCTGGTCAGAAGCATACTGAACGCTTCTCTCTGCTGAATGCAGACGGTGAGCCGAACCAGGGAGGTCTGAACGCTTTCAGTTACTTCGCAAAGACTGCACTGAATGACTACACTCTGACGGAGATTGACCATGAGGAACTTGTCGGTCACTATATCCGCTGTGAGGTAGACCATGAAGAGGTTGAGTCTAACAAGACTCCGGGCAAAATGCTCAAGTTCGTTCGCCTGGGTGATAAGGAGCCTGCGGATGGTTTTGACGAAGAGGAAGCCCCTGCCCCGAAGAAGGAAAGCAAGCCTGCGGCTACTGCCCCGGCTGCTGTACTTGCTGAAAAGGCAAGCGGTAAGAAATTCGACCTGGACAGCATTCTGGGTTAATTAAATGACCTGCGGAGAGGGAGAAGTGTAGCTTTGAACTCTCCAATGGTCTATATTCTATAAAGTCGAATGAAAGGATTGAAGATTATGAGTGAACGAGATAAGCGTGTCAAGGCGTTTGAGAAGCTGATGAGGGGCGGGCTGTCCAGTACGGATGTGTTCTGTATGAAAACTCAGTTGATGACAATGGGATTCTTTACGGCTCCTGCTTCTACGAAGTACCACGGGAACTATGAGGGCGGGCTGTTTGACCATAGCTTTACAGTAACCTCTTCTCTGCTTTCTCTGACAAAGAGGATGGGTCTGAACTGGAAGCGCAAGGCAAGCCCCTACATTGTGGGTATGCTCCATGACCTCTGCAAGTGTGATTCGTACATTCACAACCCAGATGGAACATACAGCTACAACCCCAACATTCTTTTGCCGGGACACGGTGACAAGTCCGTGATTCTGGCACAGAAGATTGTTGACCTCACAGATGAGGAAATGGCTTGTATCCGTTGGCACATGGGAGCCTTTGATGACAAAGAGAACTGGGATAAGTACGGAAAGTCCATTGAGAGATACCCGAACGTCCTGTGGACTCATACCGCTGACATGATGGCGGCACGAATTTTCAAGATTTAAGGAGGAACCAGAAATGATTATCACTGGCATGGCTCATTTTGAGAGCGTTTGCAAGAAGAAACTGGTTGACTGGTATCACAAGAACAAGCCGGGAGTAGAAATCGACTTGAGCAACGTCTTTGTAGTGTGGGCTTGTAAGACCTTGCAGAATTATAAGTGCCTTGCTTCCACCACTATCAGCGGTGACGGCATTTATGCGGAGTACACTTACAACGGTGACAAGCAGGAACTCTATGAGGATGTGTACGGCAAACTTACTAACACCTGCATTACTGAGGAATAAGGAGGATATGGAAATGGGATTCACTGAGATTCTGACGATTATTTTCATCGTCTTAAAGTTACTGGGAGTTATTACCTGGGCATGGTGGGTATGTCTGCTCCCGGAAATTATCGCAGGCGTTCTTTACGTCATTGTGGTAGTAGCACAGTTGGTGGCAATCTATAAGACTCACAAGAGTATCAAGAAACATTTCGATGAGTTCTAAGGAGGTGTAAGTCATGGTTGTAGCCATTGGAGTTGCCTGCTTTCTGGCAGGCTTGATTGTTGGTATCGGTGGTATTGCCGCTATTGCTATCAAGGCGGCAGGTGATGAGCAGAAAGCGCAGGAGGAAAAGTAACTATGACAGGCAAGGAATACCAGGCATTAGCCATTAGAACTTGCAGCATTCCCTACGATTGCAAGGCTGACCGTCTGTATCATGCAGTGTTCGGTCTGAATAGCGAAGCGGGAGAAGTTGCAGGTATCTTACAGAAGAAGTACCAGGGACATGAAGTGAACCTTGAACACATGGAAAAGGAACTGGGAGATTGTCTCTGGATGATTGCGGAAGCGTGTGACGCACTGGGTACGGACATTGATACGGTCATGCAGATGAACATTGACAAGCTGAAAGCCCGTTACCCAGAGGGCTTTACGGTGGAGAACTCCCTTCATCGTAAGGTAGGCGATATTTAATGAACTTCCACAATATCACGCATGATGATATGAACAACGGTGACGGGTTACGGGTAGTTCTCTGGGTTGCAGGGTGCGAACACCACTGTAAGAACTGCCAAAACCCTATCACTTGGGATTTCACAGACGGGGTTGAGTTTGACAAAGCAGCTTTCCATGAAATCTGCACGGAGTTGAGCAAGCCTTATATCAGCGGTCTTACCCTTTCCGGGGGTGACCCGCTGCACCCCGTCAATCGTTGTCAGATTTTATGGCTTGTGAAGAAGGTCAAACAGTTCTTCCCGCACAAAACTATCTGGCTCTATACCGGGTACACATGGGAAGAGATAAATGCTGACAACTTCTATTGCAGAGCAATTCTGGACTACATTGACGTTCTGGTGGACGGACGTTTTGAAGAAGCATTAAAGGACGTGGGTTATCACTGGGCAGGTTCCACCAACCAGAGAGTTATCAATGTCCCGCAGTCCTTAAAGGAAGGGAGGGTTATACTCCATGAAAGTAATTAAGAAGGACGGCACGATTGAGCAGTTTGACGGTCAGAAGATTGTCAATGCAGTCAGTAAGTCTGCCGCCCGTGCAATGATTGAGTTGGACGATACCCAGTACCATGAGATTGTATCTAAGGTTATGGCTATCGTCACTGAGCGTTTCCCGGAACAGGTTCACGTTGCGGATATGCACAACATTGTGGAGCAGGTTCTTGATGAGGTCAACCCGAAGATTGCGAAGTCTTACAGGGATTACCGAAACTTCAAGAAGGATTTCGTTCACATTATGGATGAGGTCTATCAGAAATCTCAGTCCATTCGTTTTCTGGGTGATAAGGAGAACGCAAACACGGACTCTACCTTGGTTGCCACGAAGCGTTGTCTGATTTTCAACGAACTGAATAAGCGGCTGTACCGCAAGTTCTTTATGACCAATGATGAGTTGCAGGCTTGCAAGGACGGATACATTTATATCCATGACCAGTCAGCCCGTCTTGACACTATGAACTGCTGCCTGTGCGACATTTCCTCTATTATGAGCGGCGGCTTTGAGATGGGAAACGTCTGGTACAATGAGCCGAAAACCCTTGATACTGCTTTTGACGTTTTGGGTGATATTATCCTGGCTACTGCTTCACAGCAGTACGGTGGCTTCACTGTCCCGGAGGTGGACAAGATTCTGGCTCCGTATGCAGAGAAGTCCTACAAGAAGTACTGCGCTGAGTACATGGAAATCCGCAATCAGCAGACCTTCACCCAGGACGTGAAGGACTGGGCTATGAGCAAGGTGCAGCGTGATTTTGAACAGGGCTTCCAGGGTATTGAGATGAAGTTGAACACTGTGGGTTCCTCCCGTGGCGATTATCCGTTCATCACTATGACCTTTGGACTGGCTACTGATGTGTTCGGTAAGATGGCAAGCAAGACTTTCCTCAAGGTTCACATGGAGGGTGAGGGTAAGCCGGGATTCAAGAAGCCTGTACTGTTCCCGAAACTGGTTTTCCTCTATGACGAAAACCTTCACGGTGAAGGTGGCTTCAATGAGGATGTGTTTGAAGCAGGTATTGATTGCAGTAGCAAGACTATGTATCCCGACTGGCTGTCTCTTACGGGTGACGGTTATGTGGCTGAGATGTACAAAAAGTACGGTAGAGTAATAAGCCCTATGGGTTGCCGTGCATTCCTCTCTCCGTGGTTTGAGCGTGGCGGTATGAAGCCTGCGGACGCAGATGACAAGCCTGTATTTGTTGGACGCTTCAATGTCGGTGCAGTTTCTCTGCACCTACCTATGATTCTGGCAAAAGCCAGAGCCGAAAGCCGTGACTTCTATGAAGTTCTGGACTACTACCTGGAAATGATTAGAGGGGTTCACAAGCGTACCTATGAGTACCTGGGTGAGATGAAAGCAAGCACCAACCCTATCATGTACTGTGAGGGTGGCGTATATGGAGGTCACCTCAAGCCGTCTGACAAAATCAAGCCCCTGCTGAAACCTATGACAGCTTCCTTCGGTATTACAGCACTGAATGAGTTGCAGCGGCTCTACAACGGCAAGTCCATTGCAGAGGACGGAGAGTTTGCCCTGGAAGTCATGCAGCATATCAACCAGAAGGTTACGGAGTTCAAGAATGAGGACGGTTGGTTGTACGCAATCTACGGAACCCCGGCTGAAAGCCTGTGTGGTTTGCAGATTGAGCAGTTCCGTAAGAAGTACGGTATTATCGAAAATGTATCTGACCGCCCGTATGTGAGCAATTCCTTCCACTGTCATGTGACAGAGGACTTAACTCCGATTGAAAAGCAAAACCTTGAAGGACGTTTCTGGGATATGTTCAACGGTGGCAAGATTCAGTACGTTCGCTATCCGATTTCTTATAACCGTGAAGCGGTCAAGACTCTGGTTCGCAGAGCAATGCAGCTTGGTTTTTACGAAGGTGTGAACCTCTCCCTTGCTTATTGTGATGACTGCGGACACCAGGAACTTGAGATGGATGTTTGCCCGGTCTGTGGAAGCACCAACCTCACGAAGATTGACCGTATGAACGGTTACCTGTCTTACTCCCGTGTTCATGGCGATACCCGTCTGAATGCTGCGAAGATGGCAGAGATTGCCGAACGGAGGTCTATGTAATGGGGGGACGAAACTTGCATGACATTGGACTGGAAAATCTCAGATTCGGGATTGTGGAACAGGCTGTAGATGATTATTTCAGTTTATTGGCAGGGTTTATCACCCCGGCAACAAACTGCAATATCACAGAACTGGAACGGTTCTTTTATTCTGACTGGTTCAATGTTTTATGCAAGTTGGAACCAGATTACATTATAGAGAATCTGAAAAGAAAGGCGAAGAAAATGATTCTGAAATATACCGTATCAAAGCAGAAAGGCAGCAGTCGTTATTATGTGCATGAGGTAGGCAGTAAAGAGCCTATCCCCGGCACACTGGGAACTAAGAAGCAGGCTTTGCATAGAGCAGCGAAGATGAATGACCTGGACTATAAGGACTACATGAGAGTCCGCAGAAGGGATGGTGTGAGTTGTGATAAAGATTGATGAAGTCGAAACTTACGGATGGCAGGCGGCTATCCGTGGTATGAGAAACCCTAAAAATTCCTGGGACAAGAGCGATACAACTCAATGTTGTGGCTGCGATAAAGACTGCGCTTCAATCAATAACAAACTCTGTGTTGGGAATGCAGACTTGAAGCTGATGAAAACCCTGGGTGCTGCGGGAACTGACCACGGGAAGTACCTGCGTATGATTACCGTGACCGCAGACATTACCGCCCCCCTGTATTGGTGGAAAGAGTACGATACCTACAAGGTAGGCACTGTGGCAAACTCCTGTTCCACCATGCACAAAATCCAGGCAAAAGAGTTCGTTCTGAGCGATTTCAGCACGGAACACCTCTCCGCTACGAACCTCATTGTGTTCAGCATGGTCATTGACGCTATGAATAATGCCCGTCTGGATTTCTTGCAGAGGAAGGATAAGAAGGATTGGTGGCAGATGATTCAGATGTTACCGACCTGCTACAACCAGAAGAGAACCGTACAGCTTAACTACGCCGTTCTCAAGAATATGTACCATTCCCGCCAGAATCACAAACTGGATGAGTGGCGTGAGTTCTGCAAGTGGGTGGAAACCCTGCCGTACAGTCAGTTAATCACAGGATAAGGAGAGTGTGGGAATGAAGGATTATTCCAAAATACCAGAGGAATTAAAAAATATGAATCAGTGGGTGTGTGCCTGGGATAACTCCAAAATTCCCATGAAAGCCTTTGAGAAGAAAGCCGCTTCCTCTACTGCCCCGGATACATGGAGTTCCTTTGGGCAGGCAGAGTGGGCAGTAGAGAACGGCTATTATGATAACCTGGGATTTGTGTTCGCAGACAACGGACTGGTTGGCATTGATATTGACGCAGGCTTTGAGGATGGTCTTATGACCCCTCTCTGCGCCGATATTATGACTGCCTGCAAGTCCTACACAGAGAAGTCCAGAAGCGGACGTGGCGTACATATCCTGCTGCGTGGTTCACTTCCCTTCCACGGTAAGAACAACCTTGCAGGTGTTGAGATTTACAAAGCCCGCAGGTTCTTCATTATGACCGGAAAGCAGCTTATTTTTCCAACCATCATTGAGAACCAGGAAGCCATTGATTATGTGGTGAAGAAGTACTTCAAAGAGGTTGAGAAAAAGAACGGCGGTAAGTCTGCACTGGTACAGAAGATATACGCTCCGAAGTTCAATAAGCCAGAGGGCGGCAAGATTCCAGTTCGCCCAGATTACCCGCCTATTGCTTCCGGGGGTAGAAATCTATCCCTTACTTCTCTGGCGGGAGCAATGCACAACACGGGCTACAACCCGGCACAGATTTATGCGGAACTGAAATTTGTCAACATGACTCAGTGCAAGCCGCCGCTTGATGACCGGGAACTGCAAACCATTACAGAAAGCGTGACGAGGTACAGACGATGAGAAGAGAAACTGGAAATCCCTGCTTTGATTGCAGGTGTGGTTGGTATGACTCTGACCTGGGATGTACCTGTCCTTCACTTGAGAAGTGGTATCAATGTCCGTTAGAGCCAGAACCCGACTGGGAAGAAATAATGAAGGAGGAAAAGAACCGTGGATGACTACGATTATTGCTATGAATGCGGAGGATACGGTGATGACTACCATTTGGATGAGAACGGAGAGTGGGTAAGCAGTTGTCCTGGCTGTCCTCACAATACATTGGAAGGAGATTATGACGATGAATGGTGAGAAAGACACCTGTGCAACCTGTTCACACTTCATTGGTGGCGGTGACTGGAACCTGTGTTGCGATTTAAAATACGATTTATGTTATAGCTGCACTCCGAAGTGCGACAAGTACAAAGAGAGGAAGGAGGTACAGAAGAGTGAGTGATGAGTTATTTCAGTTGTCCAATGGCAGGTATATCACCTCTGAGGACATAAGCCGAAAGCTGTATTACATTAAAGACCACCACCCGGAAACCGCCTACCAGGATGATTCCACTGGATATTCTTGGGATGAAGCAGGCATGGCTGATCTCTTCTCTGAATGTTATCAGAATGATACCCGCTACTGCCCAGAAGCAAAGTCCTGGTACACCTATGAGACTGGCAAGTGGCATAAGGATGTAGGTGCGCTCCTGGTTTCAGCGAAGATTAAGGAATTTGTGCGACTCATGGCTCTGTACTGCGGAGAGATTACCGATGAGGAAAAGCGCAAGCAGTACATGGCTTTTGTTGGGAAGATGGGTGACCGTCGCTTCCGTGACCGTCTTATGAAGGACGCTGCGGACAGCATGAAGATTGCGGCGGCACAGTTTGACACTCACCCCTATCTGATTAACTGTCTGAACGGTACTTATGACCTGGAACACATGAAGTTCCGTGAGCATAGATGGGATGATTTCTTGACCATGCAGACCAATTTTGAATACACCTTGCAGGAAGTTACCTGCCCACGATGGGAACAGTTCATCAAGGAAGTTACCCAGAACGAAGCGGACAAGGCAGACTACTTGCAGAGGGCTTTGGGCTATTCAATCTTAGGTACAAGCAAGGAAGAATGTATGTTCATCCTCCATGGCAAGACCACCCGCAACGGCAAAAGTACCATGCTTGACGCTATTCAGCACTTGCTTGGTGACTATTCGACCGTGGCTCCTGTGGAACTTATCTGCCGTGGTGACCGCCAGAAGAACGCAGAAGCAGCGAACCCGGTACTGGCAAAGCTGAAAGGTAAGCGCATGGTTACCATGAGTGAGTCAGATACCGCAGGCAAACTGGATGAAGCTACGATTAAGCAGTACACAGGTGGTGAGGACATTACTGCCCGTGAGTTGTATCAGTCAGCTATCACCTTCAAGCCGCAGTTTACTATGTGGCTGTCCTGTAATGACCTCCCTTCGGTAAAGGATAAGTCTTTATTTGCTTCTGACCGTGTGCGTGTCATTGAGTTCAATCGTCACTTCACTGATGAGGAACAGGACAAGGGACTCAAAGACTACTTTGAAACCCCAGAAGCAATGCGGGGTATCTTCACATGGTTGGTAGCAGGCTACTTCAAGTATATCCGCTTCGGGCTGAAAATGTCCCAGGGTATGCAGAAGGTCATTAAGCAGTATGAGAAGGATAATGACCTGGTACTGCAATTCCTGGAAGAGAAGTGTGAACGTAACGCAGAAGGTAAGACCCGTGCGAAGTCCCTCTATGATAACTACAAGATGTGGTGCAAGGGTAATGGGTATTATGTGTGTAGCATGAAGAAATTCAACGCAGAACTGACCGCACACCCGGAATGGTATGCAGATAAGGCAGTTACCCAGGGCGTTTTGTTCTATTATGGAGTAGCTTTAAGGCAAAATTAGGGGGCATGGTAGGGTAAAATAAGATTTTACTATAAGTTTTCTTAGTACGCGCGTATCTATAAAAACTTACTGTAAAAATTGAATTTGCCCTACCAACCTCATGCCAGACAGAAAGGAGACAGAAATGGAGTCTTATGTAGAAAGATGGAAGCGGGAGCAGGAGGAAAAACGACTGCTTGAGCAGGAAGAAGCAAAGCAGAAGGAGGTGCAGAAGGACGATGGCAGAAGAGCAGAAGAAACCAGGGGTAAGAGGAAAAGACAGAAAGCCCAGAAGAACAGAAGGGTATCAGAAGAGCAGTCCTAAGAATCTGGTGAAAGCCAGAGAGAACAGTCCTATCATGCAGGCTCAGAAGGTAGAAATGCCAGAAGGGTACAATGCGAAGGTGACTGCCTTTATGATGGAGATTATGCCGAAGGAACCTCTGGACTTGCAGGACGTGCCAGAAATGGAAAGACGATTCTTGAATTATGTGCAGAAGTGTTCCGAATGGGATATGAAGGTAGGCAACCAGGCTGCGTATATGGCTATAGGTATCACGAAGGAACAGGCATGGGAGTGGGAGAATGTCACGAAGGGGAACCCTGCCCGCACTGACTTCATCAAAAAGGTGCGTCAATTTTGTGGCGTTTTTCGTGAGGGTCTTATGCAGGACGGCAAGGTGAACCCTGTCACGGGCATTTTCTGGCAAAAGAACTATGACGGCATGAAAGACCAGACAGAAATGGTACTCACCCCGAACAATCCTCTGGGAGAGCAGAAGGACATGAAAGCCCTTGAGCAGAAATACCTTGAGAGTGCCTATGACGGCTCAGAAGTCGCAGAAGGGACTTTTACAGAAAGCCCAGAAGGGGCAGAAGGGCAGAAAGACTAATTTCAAAAGTCGCAGAAGGGGCAGAAGGGCGGCAACCCCTGCCCGCCTGCTGCCTGCCCTGCGGCAGACCTGCCCGCCCCAGCTGCGGGGTTTCACCATGCTTTCAAGGCGTGGGACATGGACAGACTGCCCGCCGCCCGTGGTGCTGTCTTGCTGCCGTGGTGCAGGCGTGGACGCTGTGTGCCCCTCTGCGGCTCTCTGCGGGCTTTCTGCCCTTGATAGTATAAGTATAGCCCCGTAGGGCTTGCGCCCGTCCTGGGCGGCTCTGCGGGGCTGTGAGGGCATACAAGTATATAGACATAAAAAGAACCCCGGCAGGCTGTGAACCTGTCCGGGGTTTCGTATGTTATAACCATCGCAAGCGGGGGCGGCTGTGGTGCTTCCAATAGTTTACAAGCCGTTGCACCTCTGCGGGGTCATACATAGGTATATTGTACAGTTGCAAGCCTGCCGGGGTCATATAATAGCCTTGACCGTATCGGGGTAGAGTTTCGCACCCTGGCAAGCCTAAAATGTTACGGCTGTCTTGTTTGCTGCGGGTTCTGAGTCCTACACGGCTATCAAAGTTTACTTTTATAGGGGTAGGAATAACAGCGGATAACGGGCATTGTGTGGCGGCTATTATATGCACGTTTGCCGCTCTGCCTATCTGTGCAAGGCGTTGTATAAGGGGCTGCACCTGGCGGCGGTTCGTGGTCATCAAGTCCGCGAGTTCATCTATAATAACATAGACCGCCCCGCCGCTGTAGTTCTTTTCGTGGCGGCTCTGCATAGCCTTGTAGCGGCTTTCTGTGGTATCCATGGCACATTGTAACGCCTGCACCATGTCCCCCGGCTCACTGGCATATTTTAGCGTGTGCGGTAGGGGCTTATAATTTACAAGTTCAACCCGTTTCGGGTCTATAAAGATGAACTGTACAGCGGCGGGGCTGTCTTTTAATGCTGTTGTTATTATGCCGTTAATAACTACGCTTTTACCGCTGCCCGTTGCACCCGCTACGAGTAAATGCGGCTGTGTGAGCATATCCGCAAATAGATTGTAATAACTGCCCTGCGGCGTTTCCCAGGTCTTTTCAATCAATGTTTTATACCTCCATTCTATGAAATAAGCCCCGGCAGGCGGTGAAGCTGTCCGGGGCTGTAGTTTACTGCTGCATATAGCTATAATCGTATTGCTCCACGGTTCCCAGTGTGGCGGGCGTTGGTGCTTCACCTGTGAACCTGTCCACGGTGCAAACCGGGATATAAAAAGCGCTGTATTTGCCCGTTTCGGAATTGATACAATTATAATATTCAAACGAATTAACCAGGTTATTAAAATCGTTTATAACTCCGATTTCATCAATTACGAATTGCGCCCGGTCTTTTCTGTTTAACCTGTGTTCATTATGCCAGGGTGTGAACGGGCGCAAGTTGCACGGGCAAATAATAACGGTTAAGCCGTTTTTATAGGCTGTGCGGGCGGTCTTTTTGTTAATCCGCTTGAATGTATGGCTTTTTTCGGTAAATATGTATTTTCGCATGGTTTATACCTCCTATTTGTGCATTTTGCTATTGTATGCGGTTCTTTCTGTGGTGCAGGTTTGAAAGCCTACACTTTCCAGACCCCCGGCAAAATGCCGGGACGCTTGCGCCCTAACTGGCTATTTATACACGGCGCAACGTGTGTTAGTCCTCTTCCTCAAACGCTCCATCTTCTTCCAGGTCATCCAATACGGCGGCTATTGCCTGCCCTAACAGGTAGCAACGAATTGTAACGTCCATAGCTTCCGCACCCTCTTTTAATACGTCCGTTCCATCCTGTCCGAACTCTTCCAGGGCTTCCGCTAATAAATCCCAGTTGTGCGCTAATGCTTCCTCAGCTTTCCAGGTGTTGCAATAGTAAGACCCGGAAGCGTTACCCGTGACGCTGTCACACGTCCATAGGTCATCATTTAACTTTTCTTCCAGTCCGTCACGGTCACCCGCCCATTCTGTCAAGTCGATTTCCTGTTCTACATAGTCCCTAACATCTGCAGTTACCTGCTCTAAATAATCATACATAATTGTTTACCTCCTATTTGTTGTGCGCTGCCCTGGCGGGCGGCTGTGGTTTCAAACTTGTTTATCAAGTTTTATCTTGATACAAGAATATCAAGATATATCTTTATTGTCAAGATATTTCTTGAAATTCTTTCAAACTTTTTCACCGCGTTTCGCCGCCCTGCCTGTGGTGCAGGCTGTCCCGGTCATCCTGCGGACAGACCCCCGGCGGGGGATATAGACCCCCGGCAGCCGGGGCGGGTGAGCCTGGAAAATCCCGCAAAAATAAAAAAGATTCAAGATATAACTTGACAAGATAGAACTTTAATGCTATCCTTATCTTAAACAGGAGGAAAACGTATGACTTCAAAAGAACTGATTAAGACTCTGATGACAGAGCATGATATAACGAATGCTGAGATGGCAAAGACTTTGGGTATTACGCAGGCGGCTCTCTGGGATAGACTGAATCCGAAGAAGAGCGATAACACTACAGTTGCAAAACTAGGTGATATGTTGAGCGTTATGGGGTATAAAATCGTGGTTGTTCCCGATGAAACGCCTATCCCCGAAGGTGGATATGAGGTTGGTCAGACAGACATGGTAGGGTAAAATCGAATTTTTCACTAAGTTTTTATAGTAAAGACTCTACTAAGAAAACTTATACAGATTTTCTGATTTACCCTACCACGCTAAGAGAAAGGATGGTGAAACCATGTTCTATATTTTGTTCTGCTGCTTGTGGTTCCTGTGGTGGTGTATTAAATCCTTCTTCTGGCTTTGTGCATGGGTCACCTGGAATATCGTAGTCAGACCTGTGGTATGGTGCTTGTGCCTGCCTTTTAAGTTAATAAGTAACTGCAAGTAAGTTGCGGTTTTGTCCAATGGGACTGTCTTAATTGACGGTTCCATTTTTTTTTGTTTACGGAGGTATGTATGGATTATAGTAAGATGAAAAGTAGCATTGACCGGGCTATCTTGAAGAGTCCGCTTGATGTTGCAGCCTATGATGACAAGTTCGCTCTGTGCCGTGACTATGAGGGTACAGAGTTCCGACTGGCTCACGAATGGAACCAGGCTTTGCAGGAGGAAATCAGAGCGGGACTGAAACTGGCAGTAGATACCAGGGATTTTAAGACAGCAGAGGAATTTGACAATCTGCTTTTTCGTTCCTTGCTGTTTTGTGCGCCCCATTATTTTGACGCATACTTACAGGCGGTAGAGTACGGTAAGCCACTTGACAAGAAGTTCTACCTGCCCCGCCGTCATTACCTTAGACGATATGTGGAAGGATACCAGGAAGTTCTTGAGGGAAAACTGGACTTTCTGTCCATTTCCATGCCGAAACGATGTGGTAAGTCTCAGCTTGGTATCAACTTTACGAATATGCTTTCTGGAAAATTCCCAGACCGCTCTACGTTGATGGAGGGTACAGGTGATGACCTTGTTCAGTCTTTCTACAAAGGTTGCCTTGAGTACATTCAGCAGCCGAACGATTATCATTTTTATGATATTTTCCCAGAGAGCAAACTGGTACAGACCAATGCCGATACGAAGGTCATTAACCTTCTGCATAAGTCCCGATTCCCTACTGTCATGTGCCGTTCTATTGACGCACGGCAGGTAGGTCTTTCGGAAGCAACCAACCTTCTCTACCTGGATGACTGCGTAGAGGGACGTGAGGAAGCGAAGAATAGACAGCGGCTTGATGATAAGTGGGAGGTCATTTCGGGTGATATTATCGGACGTGCTATTGAGGGTACACCTATCGTTATCTGCGGTACACGATATTCTCTGTATGACCCTATCGGTCACTTGCAGGAGGAAATGAGAAAGCAGGGCAAGCGGTGCAAGATTATCGAAACCCCGGCTCTTGACCCCGTGACGGATGAGAGTAACTTTGAATACATTCGTGAGGGCAGGAAGGTTTTCACCACGCAGTACTTCCGTGACCAGAGAGAAATGCTTTCGGCAGAGCAGTTTGAGTCTGAGTTTCAGCAGCAGCCGTTTGAAGCGAAGGGTATTCTTTTCCCGGAAGCGTCCTTGAACCGATACTTTGAACTTCCTGTAGACCGTGAGCCAGACAGTATTATTGCCGTCTGCGATACTGCGGACAAGGGTGCGGACTATTGCTCTATGCCGATTGCTGCGGTGTACGGAGATGAGGTCTACATTGTAGATGTAGTGTTCGATGACTCCCCGCCAGAGGTTACGAAGCCAGAGTGTGCAAAGGCTCTGATGGACAATCTTGTGGTGGCAGGAACCTTTGAGTCAAATAATGCAGGTACATACTTTGCCAGGGATGTACAGCAGATTTTGACTGACCGAAAGTATGTCTGCAATATCCGAACGAAGAGGACTATCAGCAATAAACAGACCCGTATCGAGTTCGCTTCTGATAACATTATCAAGCATTTTTACTTCAAAGACCCGTCACTCTACGCACGGAACAGTCAGTATGCCATGTTTATGAAGCAGGTCACAACCTACACCCGGTCTGGTAAAGTGCCACATGATGACGCACCCGACTCTCTTTCTCTGCTTGAGAATGAACTGCGTGGACTGGTAGGAGCGAAGGTTGAAGTTTTCAAAAGACCGTGTTAATTTACGCAAAAAAAAACTCTTCAAACCTATTATCAAGAAATCTCTTGAAATAACCATTGAAGAGTGCTATAATTACAATAGAAATATTAGGATTGGAGGTGGCTTGCGTGTCTTTCGGTTTATACGGTAGACGCATGATAAAGTCTGATGAAACCGAAGTGACCGTTGAGAACGTGGTTGCGATTCTCAATAAGGCACTTCCTTATCACTGGGAGAATCGCAGTGAAATTCAATATCTGTGGTACTACTACAGAGGATTACAGCCGATTCTCAACCGTGAGAAACAGGTTCGTCCAGAGATTTGTAATAAAATCGTGGAGAACCGGGCGAATGAGATTGTGTCCTTCAAGTCTGGCTATTTGATGGGCGAACCTCTACAGTATGTTTCCCGTGGTAACGGTGATAACTTATCTGACGCAATCAATCAGCTTAACGAATTTGTGTTTGCCGAAGAGAAGCCTGCAAAGGATAAGGAACTTGCTGACTGGTTCCATATCTGCGGTACGTCTTTCAGAATGGTTCTTCCAGATGAGGACGTAGGTGAGGACGATGACTCCCCGTTTGAAATCTACACGCTTGACCCACGAAACACCTTTGTGGTGTACAACAACGGTCTTGGAAACAAGCCGCTTCTGGGTGTCAAGTATGTGGTGGATGACAACGGCATAGTTCATTATAGTTGCTACTCTGACCATGAGTATTTTGAGATTGTAGAATCTCATATCATCAAGGCAGAGCCGCACATTCTGGGTGATATTCCCATCATCGAATATCCGCTGAACATTGCCCGTATCGGTGCGTTTGAGTTGGTTATCCCGCTCCTTGACGCAATCAACCTTACGGATAGTAACCGCCAGGATGGTGTTGAACAGTTCATCCAGGCACTCATGCTTTTTCATAACGTAGACATTTCGTCTGACGATTATGAGAAGCTGAGAGAGGAAGGGGCTATTAAGTTCCGGGATATTGACCCTCAGTTGAAAGCCGAAGTATCTTATCTGACCAGTACTCTGAACCAGGGCGAAACGCAAACCCTGGTTGACCATATGTACCAGACGGTATTGACTATCTGTGGTATGCCGAACCGCAACGGTGGTACGTCTACCAGTGATACCGGGTCTGCGGTCATTATGAGAGATGGTTGGTCTGCTGCGGAAGCAAGAGCAAAGGACAGCGAATTGATGTTCAAGAAGAGTGAGAGGATTTTCCTCAAGCTGATTCTGAATATCTGCAAAACTCTGAAAGGCATGGACTTGAAGGTTTGCAATATTGAAATTCGCTTTACCCGAAGAAATTACGAAAACATTCTGCAAAAAGCCCAGGTGCTTGACCTTATGTTGAAGAACAGTAAGATTCATCCACGGCTTGCTTTTGAACATTGCGGACTGTTTGTTGATTCTGACCTGGCATACACATTAAGTGCGGAATATGCAGAGGAACAGGAGAAGAAAGCACAGGAGTTGCTTGAAAAGCAGAATACGGAAAAGGAGGATGAAACCGATGACTCCAACACTGACAAAGGAAATGGTGCAGCAGGTGGAAACGCTGCTCAAGCACGGCAGCAGAGTGGAAGTGCTGATTGAGCAGGGCAAGGTTACGATTGTTGAAATCAAACGCAAGATGAGAATGAAAGAGTAACACCAGGACAGAGGTTCTGGTGAGTCCAATGGGACTGTGAGTGACGAACTCATAGTCCCTTTTTATTTTGCCTATGAATAATACATTTTCAGCTTATATTGCTGCGTTTGATGAACTCAACATTCTGACTTCCACCAGTTATTACTCCGCTTCTGGGAAGGATATGACCTCAAAGGTTGCTCAGATTGCGGATGACATTTTATCACTGCTCATCCGGGCTTATCAGCAGGGCATTACTGCCACGGCAGATATGCTTGCCTATGATTTGACCGTAGACGTGGGTTCCATGGAGGAAGCCATTTATGAGGTGATAGACGGTAAAACCTTTGAGGACAGAATTGCTGACCATGTGATAGCCGGGGATTTGTCGGGCTTACAGACATTAGTCGAATCTGAATATCACAGGGTATTTAATGCAGCGGAAGAGGATGGAGCCTATGAGTTCCAGTCTACAAGAGGACTGGGAGTCTCAAAGAAATGGGTGACTGTCCGGGATGAAGCTGTTCGGGATACTCACAAATACCTGGAAGGTGTGAGCGTGGCTCTGGATGAAGAGTTTTATACCTTTGATGGTGACCATGCTTCCAGACCAGGTGAGTTCACTAAGGCAGAGAACAATGTGAACTGCCGTTGTGTACTGAAACTTGAAACTGATACTTCGCAGGATTGACCTGCTTGTATGGTGAGGGAACACCTTAAAACGCACACTCAGACAAGAGGATAAAACAGAAGAACATGGTGAGGGAACACCTTAAAACGCAAGGAGGACTTTATTATGAGTTATTTAAGTGATTTGCTTGGAGATTCCTACAAGGAAGGTATGACTGAGGAAGAGATTTCTACTGCTTTACAGGCTGCGGGTGCAGGTCAGAACAATGACGCTGAAATCAATCGTCTGAAAGCACAGCTTTCTAAAGCCAATTCCGAAGCTGCTGACTACAAGAAGCAGTTAAGAGGTAAGCAGACTGCCGATGAAGCCGCTGCCGCTGAACAGAAAGCAACCATGGATAAGCTGACCCAGGAGAATACCGATTTGAAGCGTTCTATCGCTCTGGCAGACAAAAAGACCAAACTGGTAGCTATGGGCTACGATGAGAAACTTGCTGACAGTACTGCAATCGCAATGGTTGACGGCGATATGGACACGGTTATGAAGAACCAGGCTACGTTCAATGAGTCCCGTGAAAAGGCAATTCGTGCTGAACAGATGAAGAAAACTCCCAGACCTGCTGCGGGTTCTGAGGGGACGGGCGGCATGGATTACGCTAAGAAAATCGAAGAAGCGCAGGCAAGCGGCGATTTGACCGCAGTTGCCTACTATACACGTCTGAAAGCGCAGGATGAAGCGAATCAGATGAAAGAGTAAAAATCGGAGGTAAAAGACAATGGCAGATACGTTTGCAACCAGTTTTGGCGTTCTGAACTATTCTGGAATGCTGTTTAACAAGGGTAACGTGCGTACCCCGCTTTCTTCCATCATCGGTAGCAAGGCGAAAACCACGAATCATGTAGAGTTCGTTACTGGACAGGAGTACACCTCTAACGGTAATGGCTCTCAGCCTGCAATCAGTGAGAGTGCTTCTCTGACTGCCCCGGACGCTGATGTTGTGACCCGTTCTCAGAAAACGAACGTCACTCAGATTTTCCAGGAGTCCGTTGGTATCTCTTACGGTAAGCAGAGCAATATGGGTACTCTGAGCGGTATCAATGTTGCAGAGCAGCAGGCAAACCCGATGAGCGAACTGGACTTCCAGGTTGCCGCTAAGATTCAGAAGGTCAACCGTGATATTGAGTACACCTTTATCAACGGTGAGTACAACAAGGCTACTTCTGACGCTGAGGTAAACAAGACCCGTGGTCTGGTAAATGCTATCACTACTAACACTATGGCAATGGCTAAGAAGCCCCTGGGTCTGTGGGACATTGCCGACATGGTGAAGAAGATTTACGGTGCGAATGCTCCGACTGACGGTCTGGTGCTGTGGTGTGACGCTGTAACTCTGTTCCAGGTCAACGCTGACGCTGTTCAGAATGGTCTGACTGTGGTTCCTGCTGCCCGTGAGATTAACGGTATCGCTCTTTCCAGTGTGGTAACTCCTATCGGTGTTGTTTACCTGTATCTGGGTGAGTGCCTGCCTGCGGGTACGGCAATGCTTCTGAACCTTGATGTTCTGGCTCCTGTTTATCAGCCTGTTCCGGGTAAGGGTAACTTCTTCCTGGAGCCGCTTGCTAAGACGGGTGCGGGTGAGAAGTATCAGCTTTTCGGTCAGATTGGTCTTGACCATGGTCCCGAATGGTATCACGGCAAGTTCACTGGTATTTCTACTACCTTTGAGAAGCCGACCTACAGCCGTTCTGTTTATGTGGCGAATGCCGCTGACATTGGCAAGACTACGGGCTGATGAAGATTAAAAGGAGGTGGACAACATGACCGATGAAGAGAAACTGACCATGCTTAAAAGCATGACAGAGGAAACGGATAACGATGTGTTGTCCACTTACCTCACTTTAGCAAAAGGGGTAGTGCTTTCCCGTGCCTACCCTTATACGGAAGAAGATAAAGTTCCTGCAAAATATGACACGGTTCATGTTGAGATTGCCGCTTATATGCTGAATAAGCGTGGGGCAGAGGGTGAAACAGCACACAGCGAAAACGGCGTTTCCCGTTCTTATGAAGATGGTGACATTCCCCCTACCCTGCTGCGGCGAATCCTCCCTATGGCGGGGGTGATTCTATGAAGCTGATGAAGCGCAATCTCAAGCCCGTGCATTACTGCCTGTACAAAGGCAGGGAGCCGCTTCTGGACGATGACGGGAATGAAACTGGTGAATACCAGGTGGGCTATGAAAGCCCCGTTGAACTGCAATGCAGTGTTTCGCCTGCGACTGGATATGCCCAGGTGAATATGTTCGGTAACTTAGAGTCCTATGACAAGGTACTCATTACTGATGATACAAATTGCCCCATTGACGAAAACACCCTGCTCTTTGTGGATAAGGAGCCAGAGTTCGGAAATGACGGCAATCCTCTCTGTGACTATAGGGTACGGCGTGTTGCAAAGTCCCTTAACAGTATTTCTTATGCGATTAGCAAGGTGACCGTATCGTGAGCAAGCGTGTTATCAAAGTTACGTTATCTGAAAAGAGCATTGACAATGCCATTAACGAACTCAAGAACTACAAGACGTGGTTGAAAGAGTGTACTGAGAAATTCATACAAGCCCTTGGCGAAGAGGGAGTCCAGGTGGCTACAGCAAAGTTCCAGACAGCCGTCTATGACGGTACGAATGATGTGAGCGTGTCTGTAGAGAGCAGGGATACCAACAAAGTAGCCGTGGTAGCTGTAGGAAGTTCAGTCCTCTTTATTGAGTTTGGTACAGGTGTCAAGTACCCAGACAATCACCCGGAAGCAGGTAAGAACGGTTTCACCCGTGGTGGCTACGGTTATAAACTGGGACGGCTTGAAAAGGGATGGCGATACACTGGTGACCCTGGTTCTAACGGTGAAGTTATTACCACGGGAAAACACGCAGGTGAAGTTCATACCTACGGTAACCCTGCAAACATGAGTATGTACGAAACAGTCAGAGAGTTGGAAGAGAAATTTGCAGAGATAGCAAGGAGGTGTTACACATGATTGACTGCGAAAACGAAGTCTATACAAGGCTTGCAAAAATCTTGAGAGAGAAATTTCCTAAGATTGATATTGCCAGTGAATATGTGAAATCACCTTCTTCTTTTCCTCATGTGAGTATTACCCAGAGTGACTGCTATATTCCTACGGAGTGGCAGGACAGCAGCATGAAAGAGAATATGGTCATTGCCATGTTTGAAATCAATGTCTACTCCAATAAAGCAGAGGGTAAGAAAACAGAATGCAAGAAGATTATCAAAGAAATCAATGACGTATTGTACTCCATGAATTTTAGGCGCACGGCTATGACCCCGGTTCCGAACATGGAGGACGCAACAATCTATCGGATTACAGCCCGCTTCCGTGTGGCAACCGATGGAAAACACTTTTACAGGAGGTAAGTGAAATGGCTACAAGTACTTATATGACTTTCCTCATGCACAAGAAGGAAACGGCATGGGAGAAGCTGCTTGACATTACTGAGTTCCCCGACCTGGGCGGTGACCCGGAACTGCTTGAAACCACCACTCTGTCTGACAAAATGCAGACCTATGTGAATGGTGTCCAGAGCAATGACGGTATGACCTTTAATGCCAACTATGACCACACTGAGTACAAGGCTCTGAAAGCCCTTGAGGGTAAGAACGAGGAATACGCAGTATGGTTCGGCGGCACTGAGACTGCAAGTTCCCCGACTCCTACGGGTTCTGAGGGTAAGTTCAAGTTTGCAGGCGAACTGTCCGTCTACGTTACTGGCGGCGGCGTGAATGAGGTTCGTGGTATGGCGATTACGATTGCCCCGTCCACTCCTATCACTGAGGACGAAGAGTAAGATTACATTTAATTTTGAGAATTAAAGGAGAGTTGAGCAATGGCTAAACAGATTGTTTTTACCTATGAAGATAAGGAATACACGCTTGAGTTTACCAGGCGTACTGTCAAGCAGATGGAGGATGAGGGCTTTGTTGCACAGGACATTGACCGTAAGCCTATGACTCTGCTTCCTGCTCTTTTTGCAGGTGCATTCAAGGCGCACCATCGTTTCGTAAAGCAGGATGTGATTGACAAGATTTATGCGGGTATGCCCCATAAGGACGAACTGATTGGTAAGTTGGCAGAGATGTACAATGACCCGATTGTGACTCTGATGGAGGAACCCGATGAGAAAGCGGTAAAAAACGTGAGTTGGGAAGCGAACTGGTAACGGGTTCGGACTCCCAGGCTGCAACGGGCGGCGGCAACCGCCGCTTGCCCGTTGTTTATCGTTACGGGGAAACTTTTGAAAAACTCTGCGGTTATTACATGAGTCTGGGTATGGGCTATCACGATTACTGGGATGGTGATTGTGAGATGGCAAGGTACTACAGGGATATGGATGAAAAGGTTAAAGAGCGGCAGAATGAAGCCCTCTGGCTACAAGGTCTGTATTTCTATGAAGCGTTGGTTGACGCTTCCCCGGTACTGAACGCTATGAGTAAAAAGCATAAGCCTATTCCTTACAGGCAGGCTCCGATTCCTCTTACCGAAGCACGTCATAGACAGCAGCAAGAGGAAGAGAATCACAAGAAGCTGAATGCAGGTAAGGAAGCCATGAAGCAGATAATGGCAGGGGTCAATTCAAAATTCAAACGGAAGGAGGAATAAATCATGGCAGTTGAGATTGAAGGTCTTGAGTTTCAAATTGAAGCGAAGTCTGAAAATGCCGCTAAAGGTGTAGACGCTCTGATTAACAGCTTCAATAAGCTGAAAGCAGCAACCAAAGGCGGCGCAGGTCTGAACAATATCAGCAAGAAACTGGACGCAATCAGCAATGCAAAACTGAGTATGTCCGGGATTGAGAAGATTGAAGATTTGACAAAAAGCCTTAATTCTCTGAGCAATGTCAAGATTTCCTCCACAATCTCTAAGAGAATAACTGAAATCGGTGCTTCTCTGGATAGTCTGGATTGGTCTGGTGTGGAAAAGGTTGAAGCACTCAGCACTGCTCTACAGAATATGCAGGGCATTCAGATTCCGAATATGAGAAATATTACTGGGAACCAGACGGCAACGCCTACTGGGACTGCGGCTCCTGCTGACCCTGCGGGTGCAACAAATGCGGGTGCGGCGGCTACAGCGGCAACCTCTGGTATCACTCAGTATACTTCCCAGATAACTGCTGCCGCTACTCAGACCAGAGGATTCCTGGGTGTTCTGCAAGGTGTAGGTGGTGTGTTCTCAAGAGCATTTTCTGCTGTAGGTGGTGTTGCTCTGAAAGCATTTCAAGCCGCCTTGAAGGGGGTAAGCACTGCGGCAAAATCAGCAGTGAATGCCTGTAAGAAACTGGGAAGTACTATCGGTTCCAAACTGAGTAGCAAGGTGAAGCAAACAACTTCGGGTATGGGTCAGTTGTTCTCTTCCTTAAAGCGTATTGCAATGTACCGTGCAATTCGATTCCTCTTCTCACAGCTTACAGCTGCAATGAAGGAAGGTATTCAGAATTTGTATATGTACAGTTCCCTCATGGGCGGTACGTTCAAGGGAAGTATGGACAGTCTGGCAACCAGTTTCCAGTACCTCAAGAACAGCATGGGTGCTATGGTTGCTCCGCTCATCAATATGATTGCTCCTGCGGTGGACGCTCTGATTGATAAGTTTGCAGCACTGCTGAATATTGTCAATCAGTTTTTCGCCCGTCTGTCTGGTGCAACTACCTTCACGAAAGCGAAGAAAGCGGCAGCTTCCTATGGCGATTCTATCTCTGGTGCGGGTAAGTCTGCGAAGAAAGCAGCGAAGGATATTAAGGACGCTACGGTTGGCATTGATGAATTGAACATTATCAGTAAGAACAATAGTGGAAGCGGCTCTGGCGGTAAGAACTATGGTGATATGTTTGAAACCGTGCCGATTGACAGTAGCATTTCTGAATTTACCGATAAGCTGAAAGCAGCACTGGACGCAGGTGATTGGAAAACCCTGGGTACTCTACTGGGCGAAAAGTTTAATGAGATTGTGGATAGCATTGATTGGTCTGGTATCGGTCACAAGATTGGATACGGACTGAACGGTGCAATACAGACAGCATACTGGTTCCTAAAGACAGCGGACTTCAAGAACCTGGGTAACCATATAGCAGAACTGCTGAATGGTGCAATGGAGGAAATTGACTTCACATACCTGGGCAGACTCCTGGTTCGTGGTGTCACGGTAGCCCTTGATTTTATGATTGGCTTGCTTGGCGGTTTGAATTGGAACCTTGTGGGAAAGAGCATTGGCGATTTCTTGAAGGGTGCATTCAATGAAGCCCAGGAGTGGATTGCAAGCTATAACTGGAACAAGATGGGCAAAGACCTGTGGAAGAATCTCAAGGCTTGTATTAAGGGCATTGACTTTGCAGGTGTGGCACAGAGTTTCTTTAAGTTACTGGGTTCTGCTCTGGCGGCTGCGGTTAGCTTTATCGCAGGTTTCGTGCAGGGTATCTGGGAGGACATTACTGGGTATTTCCAGGAATATCTCACCAATGATGACGGCACGAAAAAGTGCGGTCTTGACTGGGTAGCGGGTCTGCTTGAGGGTATCTGGGACGGCATTAAGAATATCGGCAAGTGGATTAAGGAGAACGTATTTGACCCGTTCATTGACGGATTCAAAGAGTGCTTCGGTATTCACTCTCCTTCTACAGTAATGAAGGAGATGGGCGGTTATGTTGTCGAAGGTTTCTTACAGGGACTCAATAAGTTCAGTGAGATTGCAGGCAAGGTTAAGGAATGGGCAGGCAAGGTCATTGAGTGGTTCACGAAGGGTGAGGACGGCAAGGGTATTGTTGAGCATTTCAAGGAAATTGGCGGCAATATCGTAAGCAGCTTCAAAGACAAGGTTGGTGGTACTTATACCACGGTTAAGTCTAACGTGACCACCTGGGCAGACAAAGTAAAAGACTGGTTCAGCAACAACTCTTTTGGTGGAGTGAACAGCGATACTTTCAGTACTTTTGCGAACAACACGATTGAAGGTTTCCGAACCAAAGTCGGTAGTGCCTATACCAATACCAAAGCGAACGTGACCACCTGGGCAAGTAAGGTCAAAGAATGGTTCACCAATAGTTCCTTCGGTGGAGTAAACTCTACGAACTTCCAGACGTTTGCCGGGAATGTCATTGAGGGCTTCCGTACAAAGGTAGGTTCTGCCTACACCACTACGAAGTCCAACATGGTTACCTGGGCTACGAATGTGAAGGAGTGGTTTACGAACAGCGGCTTCGGCGGTGTGAACTCCGCAAACTTCCAGACTTTTGCAAACAATGTGGTGACTGGGTTCAAGGATAAGATTGGTTCTGCGTATGTGAATACGAAGAGCAATATGACTACCTGGGCAACCAATGTGAAGAACTGGTTCTCTGGTATTGCTTCCGCTTCTGCATTCTCTGGCTTCGCAACCAGTGTGGTTGATGGGTTCAAGAACAGAATCGGCGGGTACTACACTGCGGCACAGGGTAACATGAGTACCTTCGGTAGCAGCGTGAAGAGTTGGTTCACAGCACATTGCTCCTACAACGGTTTCTACAATGTAGCTTCTGACGTAGTGAGTGGTTTTAAGAATGGTATCGGTGAATTGTACCATACTTGCAAAAGCACAATCTCTTCCTGGGGTAGTTCCATCATTTCCTGGTTCAAGGACAAGTTGGACGTAAACTCCCCGTCTAAGGTCTTTTATGAGATTGGTGGTTTTGCCGTTGCAGGTTTCAACAATGCGATTGCCCAGGTGGGTAAGAGTACGAAGTCTGTAGTCGGCACATGGGCTGATTCCTTCACGAATTTCAGTCCGACAATGGCACTGGCAGTTGATACTTCTGCTCTGAAATATTATGACTCTGCCGCATTCTCCCGGTCTATTTCTTCTAACGTACAGAGCAGCACGGAGATTTCCGCAACGGGCTTCCGTGAAGCCATGGAAGATTTCTACCATGAGTACGTTGAACCGACCATGGTTCAGATGGCTGATGATATGCGTAGGCAGGCTGATAAGGAAGAGAAAACTGTGGTGCAGGTTGGTAACCGTGTGGTGACTGACGCTGTGACCACTCAGAAGAAAGCCAATGGCTATAGCTTTACGGGATAAGGAGGTAATGTGTAATGGCTTATCTGGCAATCAACGGTTATGCGTTACCTCCATGCAAGAGAGGTGTCACCCCTACGGTGACCACTCTTGTAGATTCCGGGCGTAACGCAAACGGTACGGTGGTGGGTCAGCGTATCGGACGTGACCAGTACAAGATTGACAATCTGGAATGGTCATGGCTCACTGCCGAACAGTGGTCAAAGATACTGAGTATCCTTGATAACTTCTTTGTAAATGTAACTTTTATTGACCCTGTAAGCAATGCACCTAAGACCATCAAAATGTACTGTGGTAACCGAACGGCTGAACCCTACTGGGTAGATGAGGACGGTCACCCGACACACTACAGGAATTGCAAGGTGAATCTGATTGACGTAGGAGAGTGATTTTATGCAAAAGGTATCCAAAGAGTATAAGGCAAGCATGAAAGACTCCCTCCGTGAGAGAGCATACATAATGATTTCTTTCGGAGTTGTCAACCAGGAAGCGCAGGCGAAAGCCAAAGTAGACAGCGGGGAGTTTGCCTACTTCTCCAACCCGGACAACCTGTTCAATGAGGGAACTGACGATGTGGTGTACGCCACTTTGGAAGAGAACTTTACCAGGGTTGACGGTTCCATGTATTTTCTCCCACGGAACAAGCCGGGAGCAATGTTCTACAACACAGGGTTGGTAGGAAAGAATCTGGTATCAGACGGACTGTATGAAGTAACCATAAACCTTCATGCGGCTCCGACTGATTTCAGAGGTATCACGATTAACTTCGGTGAGAACTATCCTACTGATTTCGATTTTGTCACGAATACCGGGCAAAAGGTTGAGTTCCGGGATAATGACAAAGCTGTTTTTACTACAGAGGAAGTGCTTGAGAATGTAACCACACTGACTCTGGTGATTCATAAAATGAAGAACCTCCGAAGCAGGCTGCGTATCTACTCTTTCCGTTTTGGTTACGGACTGGTGTACTACAACGATTCTGTTATGAGTTCTTCGCTTGAGAGTTATGTCAGCCCGATTGGTGCTGACATTCCTCAGATTGATTTCTCAGTAACGCTGAAAAACTATGACAAGTATTTCAACGTGGACAACCCGAAGTCGGCTATCAACTTCCTGGAAACTGGACAGGAGATGGACATTTACTACGGGTATCAGCTTCCGAACTCTGATGAAATCGAATGGGTCAGAGGAAATCACCTGCTCTGCTCTGAGTGGGAGTCCGATGACTACACGGCAACAATCCGTTGCCAGGACGTGTTCCGTAACATGGACACGGAGTATTACAAAGGACTGTATGCCCCGAACGGTAAAAGCTATTATGACCTGGCGATTGAGGTTCTGAAAGCTGCCGGGGAGAAAGACTACTATGTTGACCCCCGACTCAAAAAGCTATACACGAAGAATCCTATCCCCCGTGTTTCCTGTAAGGAAGCATTGCAGATTATAGCCAATGCCTGCCGCTGTGTTCTGTCACAGTCCAGAGTTGGTACGATTCAGATTAAATCCTCTTTCGTCCCGGAAGCTGCGGCAAGCAGCAATGGTGAAACCGATTACTCCCACGTTGCGAAGATTCTGACGGATGATACCAAAGATGAGTACGCAACACTGGCAAGTAACTACACCACGGCAGACGGGACAATGTTCTTCCTGCCACGGGCGGCAAGTAAGAGGACGTTGAACACAGGCTTTATCTCAGAACAGCAGTCTGACGCTGACGGTAAGTTCACCACAAACCCTATGGTAACAATCGTGCAGGAAGCCGCCTGTATGTACTACGGTGTGAAGTTCGTGTTCGGTAACGCTCTTCCTTCTGGAATGGTCATTCGTACCTACAACAATAACGAACTGGTTACTGAGTATGAGGTGGAAGAAGAGATTACAAAGACCATGGTGATTCTTCGGGACTTTGATGATTTCGACACCATGAAGATTGAGTTCACGGGAACGGCAGAGCCGTACAACCGTATTGTGCTTAACAACTTCGCTTTCGGTGATGTGACTGACTTCACCATGGAGCGGCAGGACATGACTTCTTCCCCGAAAGCTATCAAGCAGGAATTAGTCAAAGAGGTTATCGTTCCGTGCTACAGTTATCAACCTGGTAATGTTGAAGAGAGTCTTGTCAGTGAGGATATTACCGTGAAGTCTGGTGATGTGGAAACCTTCTATGTTGGTGAACCGTCCTACAACTTCCGGGCAACATTGGACGAAAGTTCCAGAGGTGTAAGTATCACGGCATGGGGCAACTACTATGTGACAGTCAAGTTCTCTAAGACAGGAACCTTCCGTCTGGAAATTCTGGGCTATCGGTACAAAATCGTGGAGCGATATGCCACGAAGTCACTGAACAGCAGAGGTAAGTCCGTAAAATGGGCGAACCCGCTTATCAGTGATATGGCGATTGCTACGGAACTGGCTGAATGGATTGGTGACTATTATACCGCAGGTATTGAGTATGAGTACGATACCAGAGGTAACCCAGAGATTGACGCAAACGATATTGTGTACCAGGAGAATGAGTTCCATGACGGAATGAAGGTAAATATCTATCGGCACACAATCAACTTTGACCAGGCGTTCAGCGGCAAGGTAACCGCAAGACGTGTATCCAGTTAGGAGGTGACGGAAGATGGCATGGCAAACACCTAAAACAGATTGGCACGGAAGTACAAATTCAGAAGGTGTTTATACGGGTGACAGATTCAATGCTTCGGATTTCAACCGTATCAAGAACAATCTGACGTTCCTCCGGGATATGGCAATCAAGCTGTACAAGGAGTTCTCCCTTGTAAGCCTGGGTGATGACAGAGTACCAGGTGATTACTTCTACGCTGATGAAATCAATCAGCTTGAAGAAAATCTGGAAACCCTCAATACCAACACTCTCAGAATGTCTTATGGGTCTGCACCCGTTTATAACGATAACGGCACTACGATGGATTTCAATGAACTGAATCGTTTGGAGGGTGCAACCTTAGACCTGTATGACAGACTCACGAATGAGAGTGAAGGAAGGAGGATGTTTACATGGAATTTCGGAATGAAGGGAGGGGACTTGTAAATGGCATGGGAACTTTTACCTGTTGACTATACGGACGCTGTGTGGGCGGGCTTGAAGCGATACAACCAGATTAACAATGAGGATGGTTCAGTATCCTTCCAGGACATTACGGCTTATACCGGGAAAGAGAAATCTTTCTTCGGGGCAAAAGACGCTAACCGCATGAACGAAGCCCTCAACACTATTATGAGCATGGTGGAAAATGGCACTGACCTGTATACCGCTTTCCAGAATTATTTTGCAGAGCAGAAAACTTTATTCGAGCAGGAAGCTGATTCCAAAGCAACGGAGTTTGACAACTACACAGATAATCTGGAACAGGAATACAAGGCAAGCATGGCGGCTTTTGAGAGTCAGCAGCAGCAAATTTACAATGCCTGGTTCCAGGCTATGAAAGACCAGTTGAGTAAGGACGCTGCGGGCAACCTGCAAAATCAGTGTACTGAACTGGATGAGCGTTTGACTCTGCTTGAGCAGATGACAATGCAGAATGATTTCTCTGCCCCGCTTGCTACAGATGATGAAGCAATCACGCTGATTGTAGATGACCTGGACTATGCGATTCTGGCAGATTGGAAATACAAGGAGGAATAAAAGATGGCAACTATTAGTGTTCAGACGAAAAAGTTTGCAGACCTGGAAGCGATTCTGTCCGTTACGGGTACTGAGCAGATGTTGATTCACGATGGTAACGGCGTGAAGGTCATTACCGTGAAGAATCTTCATAAGGGTTTGCAGGCTGACATTGACGCAATCCAGAATGTGATTGCTGATGGTGCAGGCGCACATAACAGTATCTATCGTGGTAAGAACCTGGGTACTTCTGTTACGGCAGAACAGTACAAGGCAATTTCCGATGGTACGTTTGCAGGTCTGTATGTTGGTGACTACTGGGTTATCAGCGGAGTGACTTACCGTATTGCAGGCTTTGACTATTACATGCATAACGGCGATACCGATACTACGAAGCACCATGCGGTGATTGTACCAGATGAGAATATGGGTTCCGCTCAGATGAATACCACCAATGTTACTACGGGCGGTTATGTTGGTTCGGCTATGTACAAGGCAAATCTGAATGCGGCTAAGACTAAAATCAAGTCTGCGTTCAGCGGTCATGTTCTTAGTCATCGTGTTTATCTGACGAATGCTGTATCTAACGGCGCACCTTCTGGCGGTGCGTGGTTTGATAGCGAAGTCGAACTTATGACAGAGCGTATGGTTTACGGCTGTCCTGTTCATTCGCCTATGGGTGACGGTCAGAAAGACCCGTGGAGCGCAATGCACAATTATACCGTGGAAAAATCTCAGCTTCCGTTGTTTGCCCTCAACCCGGCTGCGATTGCTACACGATATGATTACTGGCTGAGAGATGTGGTAACCGCCGCTTGCTTCGCTCATGTGAGCTCCGTCGGGCTTGCGAACTATAGCTCCGCTTCTTACTCTCTTGGCGTTCGCCCCGCTTTCTGTATCTGTTAATCGAAAATCTGCACCCCCTTGTGGGGTGCAGTAGAAAGGAACTAATGAAATGTCAGTATTGAAAAGCAAACGGAAACCCTCTCAGTTTGAGGTGTTTCACCATCTCAATAAAGTTAGGAAAGAGGTTACTGATTTGCTGCTCCGTGACTTTGGCTACAGCAAACGAAAGGCGGCACAACGTCTTGAAAAGAAATTCAGCGGGCGAAGCTACGAAGAACTTACTGACGTTGAGAAAGAGATTTATGACCATTTCCGCAAACAGCAGGAAGCCTTTGACACCTGGTTCATTGAGGATGAGCGGAAAGCTGTAGTCGATTGTCTGAGGTCTATCGGTGAACATGTTTACACTGCGAACAGCATTTATCCTACCTACTATGAAGAGTTGGTGGAGCGGCGTGTTCATCAAGACTTGGCAATCGGTCAATGTTACCGACTGGTACAAGAACTACAGTATGCAATAGAAACTCTCCCAGTGGATGTTAATACTTTCTTGAGGTTCGGTGAGGACATTCAAAGAGAGATAGACCTTATCAAAGGTTGGCGTAAATCTGATAACAAGTTCAAAGGGGCAATCTCTGCAACCGCCGCTAACTTCGCTAATGTGAACAACAACGGGAATGCGAACAATAACAACGCTTCTAACTCTAATGGCGTTCGCCCCGATTTCGATACTTCGATTAAATAGCCACTTGAGCGTTTCGGAGTAAGAGAAAGGAGAGATTGTCCTTCCTATGATGGTAAATACCAAACACGATACTACTTCTTACGAGAATTGTAGTTGTCAACGTGAAATATATGACGGCAATGCGTTGTATGACGCTTATCTTAGAGCAAAGAGTGGGAGTGATTGGAAACCGCAGGTTCAGCGGTATGAAATGGCATACCTTCTGGACTTGTCCAAAATGCAAAGAGAGTTGAAAGAACATACCTACGAATTTCAACCCTGTAGCAGTTTCCCTCTTAATGAACGGGGTAAGACCCGCTTTATTACGGGCGAACAGATACGGGACAGAATTGCCAAACATTCTTTATGTGATGAAGTCTTGACTCCCGCAATTAAAGACCACCTCATCTACGATAATGGCGCAAGCCAGAAAGGTAAAGGAATTGACTTTACCCGCCGCAGGTTAGAAGCGCACCTGCATAGGTTCTTCCGGGAGAATCAGAGTAACGATGGTTATATCTTGCTGATGGATTTCTCAAAATACTATGACAACATTCGACATGACAAACTCATGGAGTTGTTTGAAAAGTACGTTGATGACGATACAGCACTCTGGTTCCTGGAAAAGATTGTAGACAATGAGAAGGTGGATGTGTCCTACATGAGTGATGAAGAATATGAGTCCGCTATGGACGATGTATTCAACTCACTGGAACACGAAAAGGTTGATAAGAGCCTGCTGACCGGGAAGAAGTTCTTGCGAAAACACTTGAACATAGGTGACCAGGTAGCACAGGACGCAGGGATTGCTTATCCCATACCGATTGACAACTACATAAAGATTGTAAAAGGCGTGAAATTTTATGGCAGATACATGGATGACAGTTATGTGATTCACAAAGATAAGGAGTTTCTGAAAGGGCTGCTTACAGAGATTGTGGAAATCGCACAAGACCTGGGTATTACCGTGAACATTCGGAAAACCAGAATATGCAAACTGTCTGAAATGTGGAGGTTTCTACAGATTCAGTATTCGCTTACCGATACCGGGCGGGTGATTCACAAGATTCATCCGAAACGGCTTACAGGTATGAGAAGAAAGGCTAAGAAACTGGCACTCATTCTCTCAGAGAAGGATTTCGATGACTGGTTTAGGTCTTGGTTCAATGGTCACTGCCACTACATGAGCAAGCTACAAAGGTCAAATATGTTAGACCTTTGCAAGAAATTAAAGGAGGAACACTACTATGGTAAAACTGATTTTAGCTGACGGCACGGAACTCAAGGGGTTCAAGCAGAATGGTAACAACTATGTCAGCAAGACTGAGGTTGATGTGTCCGTATTTGAGGACAATCTGTCCACTCTTACGATTGTGGATGGTGACACTCAGATGGTCATGCACCACGCTGAACTGATTCAGCAGGTTCAGTATGCTGACGGTTGGTATCTCTGCTTCCGTGAAAAGACTGAGCAGGAAATGCGTTATGCCGAACTCACGGGCAAATTTGAGTACCTGGCAATGATGACTGGCGTAGATATGGAGGTGTAAATCATGGAACACAGCAAGAATTTCAAGAAGGTTAAGGAGTTCTACAAAAACGGTATCTGGTCTAAAAAGATGACGTGGAACGCAGTAGGCAAGTGGATTACCCCGGAAGAGTACAAGGAAATCACCGGGGAGGATTACAACAAGGAGGGCTAAGATTATGAAAGAATGGATTTGTACTGCAATCGGAGTTGCGGGTAGCTTTATTGCTTCCCTGTTTGGCGGTTGGGACGCTGCTCTGGCAACCCTGGTTATCTTCATGGCGATTGACTATATTACAGGTCTGATTGTCGCAGGCGTGTTCCATAACAGCGGCAAGACTGAGAATGGTGCGCTTGAGAGCCGTGCAGGTTGGAAAGGGCTGTGCCGTAAGGGTGTTTCCCTTCTGGTGGTTCTGGTTGCCTGCCGCCTGGATTTAATTACTGGTACTAATTTTATTCGTGACGCTGTGGTTATTGCATTCGTGGCAAACGAAACTATCTCCATCGTGGAGAACGCAGGACTCATGGGTATCAATATTCCCCCGGCTATTACTGCCGCTATCGAAGTACTCAAGAAGAAGTCCGATACTGACAACGGCGCAAACTAAGGCGGGAGAGAGGGTTTGCCCTCTCTCCTATAAAGGAGTGATGACCTATGACTATCCAGGAGTTTATTGACAGTATTGCCGGGTACATTAAGAAATATGCTACTGCTTACAATGTATGCGTGTTCAGCCCGATTATTGCCCAGGCGATTCTTGAGAGTAACAAAGGTACGTCTGAACTGGCAGTCAACGCTCATAACTACTTTGGCTTGAAGTATCGCAAAGGACGCTGCAAGACCTGCGTAGGTGTTTACCACAAAGTAGGCAGTGAGCAGAACCCAGACGGAACCTACACCAGTTCCGCTATGGAATGGTGCAAGTTTGGAAGTATGGAGGATGGTGTTATCGGGTATTTCGATTTTACCAACATTTCTGCCTATTCCAATTTGAAGGGTGTGACTGACCCCAGACAGTACCTTGAGAATATCAAAGCTGACGGGTATGCAACCTCTCTGAAATATGTGGACAACCTTATGGCTGTTATTGAGAGGTATGACCTCACCCGATATGACAAGGAGGAAATGAAAATGAGTAACAGTTCTCTGGTGTCCTACACCAAAATCTCACCTAACAAAAACAGTCCCCGCAATCATGCGATTGACCGTATTACCCCGCACTGTGTAGTCGGTCAGCTTTCTGCGGAGAGTATCTGCGGTTGCTTCACCAGTCCTTCCCGACAGGCAAGCTGCAACTACGGCATTGGTTATGACGGCAGAATCTCTCTCTGTGTGGAAGAGAAAGACCGCTCCTGGTGTTCTTCCAGTTCTGCGAATGACCATCGTGCCGTGACCATCGAATGTGCGTCTGACAAGACTCACCCTTACGCTATGACGAACGCTGTATATGCTTCCCTCATCAACCTTTGCGTGGACATTTGCAAGCGCAACGGTAAAAAGAAGCTGCTCTGGTTCGGTGACAAGAACAAGACTCTGGCGTACAACCCGAAGTCTGATGAGATGGTTCTGACTGTACATAGATGGTTTGCAAACAAGTCTTGTCCCGGTGACTGGCTCTATTCCCGTATGAGTGACCTGGCGGCAAAGGTTACTGCCCGTCTGGGCGGCAGCACTGCCGAAGAGAAGCCTGCAAGCACTACCACACTGTACCGTGTCCGCAAGACATGGGCTGATAGTGCTTCCCAGAAGGGTGCATTCTCTTCCCTGGCGAATGCGAAAGCCTGTGCAGACAAGAACCCCGGATACAAGGTGTTTGATGGTTCGGGGAATGCTGTGTACCCTGCGGAGAGCAAGCCTGCATTCTCTCCGTATAGAGTAAAGGTTACAGCTTCGGTTCTGAATATCCGTAAGGGTGCAGGTACGAATTACGCCCTGGCAGGCTCCATCCGCAACGGTGGTGTTTATACCATCGTGCAGGAAAGCACTGGGCAGGGCGCAACAAAGTGGGGTAAGCTGAAATCTGGCGCAGGGTGGATTTCTCTGGACTACACCACGAAGGTATCATAATCCCAGAATCGCTTCCAGGAATGGGACTTCAATCTACAGTGGAACGTGTGAATTAACAGGTTTCCTGTGATTGTTGGATTTGCACTCATACCTGGAGGTTTTCGAGGATGAACGGATCTTTGACCGTTTTAAGGGTGATCTTCTGCCTTTGGCAGATCTCATTCCACAAAAAAAAGACCCTGTCACCGCTGCGCTGCGGCGCAAAGCCTCCCTGCTCCCCTATTTGGCCATTCCTCTGGTCTTTTATGCAGACAAACGGATCTGCTCCGGCTCCAGTCCCCTCTCATTTGACACTCTGTGTGAGTCAAAAACCCCGCCTGTATTCGGCGGCATCAGCAACTCCGCCGCTAAAACCGTTGTAAAGGCCCTGTGGCAGTCCAAAGGCTCTCAGGCGGTCAAAACCCTGCTTTCCTCTGCTGTCATCACCGATATGCCAATCCAGGCTTTTAGACGGGTACAGACCGGCGAAAGCAGCCTGGCTCTTGTGCCCTCGGTCTATGCATTAAGAGCAGACGGCATATCCACCGCTGCCCTTTGGCCCGCTGACGGCGCAGTTGCCATTCCATCTTATATATGCGCCAGAAATACCATTCCTGTCATAGCTGCAGCGGCTGTGGTTAAAGAGTTATTTTCACAGGAATTAAGCAGCTTTTATGTAAAAAACGGCAATCTCATCAGCTGCGCGCCCGAAAGCCCCTGTCCGGACTTTTCATCCCTTACCTCACAGGAGCATCCCCCGCTGCGGGTCCTGTCAGAAGAGTTCTTAAGCCGTCTTTCGGCTGAAGAGTTTTATCAGATCTACCAGAGTATCACCTCTCATTAATAGGCAGATACAGCCCTATATAGTAAAAGGGTCTTTCTGTTCCGTCCCGGAAAATAGGTACGCTGGACCAGCCCCACGGCTGAGGTTCGTATCCGTTCTGAAAGGCCCATTCCTCCATTTTCCTGAAATCCTCTCTTGTAACCTCGTCATTCTCTTTTCTGACCACTGTATACACGCATGGAGTCTGTTCCATCTGTATACACTCCTTAAACGCCTCCGGCAGCTTTGCCTCCTGCTCTGCTTCCTCATAAAGAAGAAGGTCTACCTTAAACGGGCAGGTATCATCCCCCTTAAGGGAATAGCTGCTGTGGAGATATGCCATATCCAGTCCCGGATACTGTTTTGCGATCTCATACCATTCCTTTATCGCCTGATGCTGATCGGGAAAGGAACTTAGAATACGCGCTGCCGGAAACGCTGCAATGGAGTATTTTCCCATATGCGTTTTTATGGAATCTATGTCCTGCACCGTCAGCAGCAGCCGTTTTATGATCCGTTCATGCTCCTCTATCACAGCTCTTTCCTTTTCCATCTGCGAAAGCACGTGCGCTTTAAACTGATCCAGAACATCCTCTCCCCCTTCATTTTTCAGTTCCACGATCTCCTCCAGTCCAAACCCCAGCTTGCGGCTGTAAATGATCCAGAGAAAGTTTCTGATATCCTCTTTTGTATAGTAACGGTAGCCGTTCTCCCCCTTTTCCGGCTTCATCACCTGCTTTTTTCATAAAATCTGAGGGTGTCCGTACTGACCCCAAGTATATCCGCCATCTCACGGATACGGTATTTTTTTTCTCTCATGTCAGAGTATTTCTCCTTTGTTGTATGCTGCGCGTTTCCAATTTTAGCCTCCCGGCTGTTCCCGGTCAACCCTCGTTAAAAATTGCAATATTCTCGTAAGGATTCTTACACTTTTATAACCCCTATTGACTTTAGACCTGCTCCAAAGTTTATTATGTCCCCTGTCAAAAGCGCTGTGACAGAATAATCCGAAAACGCAGATACGAAAGGAATGATATACAATGAGAAAATTTTCAAAATGGCTGGCCATTCCCTGTGCGGCCCTCCTGCTGACAGCCGGAGGCGCCATGACCTCTCTGGCCGCTACAGGCTGGGCCATGGAGGATAATGAATGGGTCTACTATAATGCAGACGGAACCAAGGCCACCGATGTATTCAAGAAATCCGGAAATAACTGGTACTATCTTGGCTCTGATGGTTCCATGGTCTACAGCTCCATTGTAGAATATAACGATGATTACTATTATGTAAATTCATCAGGAGCCATGGTAACCAGCGAATGGCGCGCAGTAGATAATGAGGATGCCGGGAGCAGCGAGGATGAACCTGACCAGTGGTGGTACTATTTACAGTCCAACGGAAAAGCCGTTAAACGGTCCGGAAGCTCCGACCATGTGAAATTCACTACTCTGAACACAAGCACAGGCCCCGCCAAGTTCACCTTTGACGAGGAAGGGCATATGCTCTTTGGCTGGCTTGATGAGAGCGGTGAGATGCAGACCGGCGATGACGCATGGAAAACCGGCATTTACTACTGTGGTGAAAACGGTGACGGACGTATGTCTACCGGCTGGAAATACCTGGAGGCTGTCAATGACGACGACCATGACAGAGAAGGCGACAGCTACTGGTTCTGGTTCGGCACCAACGGCAAAAAGACCACATCCGACGACTCCAAAAAGATCAATGGACGCAAATACAGCTTTGATGAAAATGGAGCCGCTCATTTTGAATGGTACAATAACCCAGGAGCTACCGGAAGCAACGCTTCCTCCTCCCAGCCCGGAAGGTACTACAACACAGAGGAACAGTGCTGGCTGTCTACCGGATGGTTTAAGGCAGTACCCGACGAGAATGCGGATCCAGAAGGATATGAGGACGGCGAGGCAGTGTGGTACTACGCACAGTCTGACGGAGATCTGGTAAAATCCCAGATCAAAAAGATCAACGGTCAGTCCTATGGCTTTGATGCGTTTGGAAAAATGCTTCACGGACTTTATATTATCCATTACGACACCGATGGAAAAACCATCCTGACCGCTGATAAGATCGAGGATGAGGGTCAAATTCCCGATGAAAATGATGATAATTCCTATGTCTACTACTTCGGCGACTCTCCAAAGGAGGGCGCTATGAAAACGGGAACCGTCACTCTTGATATTGACGGCGAGAAGTATTATTATGACTTCCAGTCCTCCGGCAGTAAGAAAGGCGCCGGCAAAGAAGGCATTGACGACGACTGCATCTACATCGAGGGACGCCGTCTGACAGCCGAAAAAGGCAGCAAATATCAGGTAGTTTCCTACAATGGAAATGATTATCTCATCGGAACCAACGGAAAGCTGGCAAAGAACAAGAAAAATATCAAGGACGCTGACGGCGTGTATTACAAAACTGACAAGAAAGGTGTGGTGATTGAATCCGGCGAAGAAAAACTTGACTGATAAGCGTAAAGAACACGCTTCTTCCTTTTAAGATTTTGAAATAATTCCTTTTGAAATACAGCATTACGATCAAAAAGCTGCCCTCTCTGGCTGATTCTTAGCACCAGAAGGGCAGCTTCTTATCATCTTACAGATACTTCTTAAGATCCTCAACCTTATTCAGCTGTTCCCAGGGCAGATTCAGGTCGTTGCGGCCAAAGTGGCCGTAAGCCGCAGTCTGCCTGTAGATCGGCCGGCGCAGGTCCAGCATACGGATAATTCCGGCCGGACGCAGATCGAAGTTCTCACGGACGATCTCTACCAGCTTCTCCTCACTGAGTTTCCCTGTCCCAAATGTATCTACCATGATAGACGTAGGATGGGCAACGCCGATGGCGTAGGACAGCTGGATCTCACACTTGTCAGCCAGTCCGGCCGCTACAATATTCTTAGCAACATAGCGGGCTGCGTAGGCTGCAGAGCGGTCTACCTTGGTGCAGTCCTTTCCAGAGAATGCGCCGCCGCCATGGCGTGCCGTTCCGCCATAGGAATCAACGATGATCTTGCGTCCGGTCAGGCCGCTGTCGCCGTGAGGGCCGCCGATCACAAAACGTCCGGTAGGATTGATGAAAAATTTTGTATTCTCATCTACCATATCTGCCGGGATAATGGCATCAAATACATACTTCCTGATATCTGCGTGAATCTGCTCCTGTGTCACGTTCTCATCATGCTGAGTAGAGAGCACCACTGCATCCAGACGGGCCGGACGTCCGTTCTCGTCGTACTCCACCGTAACCTGTGTCTTTCCGTCCGGGCGCAGATACTTTAAGGTTCCGTTCTTCCTTACCTCAGTCAGCCTTCTGGACAGCTTGTGAGCCATGGAAATAGGGTAAGGCATATATTCCTCTGTCTCGTTGCTTGCGTAGCCGAACATCATGCCCTGGTCGCCTGCTCCGATGGCATCTAACTCTTCCTCAGACATACGGTTTTCCTTTGCCTCCAGAGCCTTATCCACTCCAAGAGCAATATCCGCAGACTGCTCGTCAATGGCTGTAATCACACCGCAGGTATCGCAGTCAAAGCCATATTTTGCACGATCATAGCCGATCTCACGGATGGTTTCTCTTACAATCTTCTGGATGTCCACATATGCCTTTGTTGTAATTTCGCCCATAACCAGCACAAGTCCTGTGGTGGTAGCAGTCTCGCAGGCTACACGGCTCATGGGATCCTGCTCCATTAAGGCATCTAAAATAGCGTCAGAAATAGCATCGCACATTTTGTCCGGATGGCCTTCAGTTACGGATTCGGATGTAAATAATCTTCTCTCCATTAGTAATTCTCCTTTTCTTTTCTGTATGATTTCTGTGTCATTTAAGCAGGCAGATCCTGAAGTTTCCCCATTCTCCGGCATAACTGCCTCCATTCATATACCGGCAGGAAAATGTCTCTTCTATGAATCTGTGTAAAAAGAAAAGCCCGCAGCAACGGCGGACTTGAAAATATCAGATCTTCAAATCCTCTTATTGCTCGATCAAGCACAGCCCGGCCGCCTCTGTATCAGCTCCTCCTCTGCACTCCTCGCTCAGGCTGGCACCTTCCGGCCCTTCTGCACATCTGCATAAGCGTCTGCAGTATGTACTCAACCGGGGTTGCCGTGACTTCACAGGTCCTTTGTACCTCCATCACTCTGAATAAGGGATATTTACGAACGTTTTCTATTGTAAAATGACTACCTGCTTATCTTAAATCATTTCCCCATTCCTGTCAATATGAATTTTTCTCACAAAAAATCCCGGCAGAGGTCCATCTCCTCTGCCGGGAAGTCATTCGGCACTTAAATCGTCGCCGCCTTAGATCTCTTTATCGGATCACGATGCGTCCTTGACCTGCAGGATCTGCATAATCAGCTGTCACAGTTCCGCCCAGGCTCTGGATATAGGAGGATAATACATCCACATCCACCATCACATCATCCTTAATAACATTGCAGCCGTTGAACATGGTCATGCCATCTCCGCCGGACTTTAACATATAATTGTGAGAAGCTACCGTATAGGTCTTATTCAGGTCAATAGGCTGTCCGCCTACCTGAATATCCGTTACGCGGTACGGGCCGTCCACACTGATAAAGTTGCCTTTGTCATCCGTCTTTACGCTGGACTTTACGGAACTGTCAATGGTATAGGTCAGGCCGGATACCTGCATAAAGCCGCCGGACTCCTCAGGATAGTTCTTAGCGCCCATTTCAAGAGCATCCTTGATCTGCTGTCCTGTTGCCTCTACCACGCAGCCCATATTCCCAAATGGGAATACAGCCAGCGTATCCTCATATGTAATCGTTCCTGTTTTGATGTCCACACGAACACCGCCGCCGTTGCTCAGACCGATATCAGCGCCCAGCTGGGTTCTGTAAGCGTCTGCCGCCAGATCTCCCAGATTGGTCTCACCACTGCGGATCCGCCGCTTTCCTGTTTCCGCATCATTGATCGTCAGGGTATATGGCGTGCTTCCAAGAGGCGTCTTTAAAGTCTCATTGTACTGACTCTTGATCTGATTCATCAGATTCTCTGTGTCAGGATCTACAGGGCGGCCATTTTCATTTAAAACGCTTCCCTGACGGATGGTAAGAACCATTCCAGGATAGATGTTCTCCGGATTGCTGATCTTATCGCGGTTCATGTTGTAGATCTCTGTCCAGCGATTATAGCTTCCCAGCTCTCTCTTTGCGATCCTGCTTAAGGAATCGTTCTTCTGTACCGTATAAGTGCTGTTTACGTCAGAAGCGGGAACCTCAGATACCAGCTCTGCAGAAATGGTTCCATCTTTGCGGATGGTCAGCTTTCCAATGTTGGCTAACTTGGTTCCTGTCTGTGTGATGATCACGTCCTTTCCATCCATATCCTTCACCGTCATGGATGGGGTTGTCTCATGAGAATGACCGTCGATGCACACATCTACGCCGCGGATATGGCTTAACAGATTCACAGAGCTCCAGCGCTCTGTAACTCCAGTTTCTCCCAGGTGTCCTACCAGGATTACAAAATCTGCACCCTCAGCCCGTGCGCTGTCCACGCTGGACTGTACCTGACGGTAAAACGCCTCGCCGCTCTCATCCTCGCAGAAGGAATAGATATAATTCCCGTTTGTATCCTGGAAATACGCCGGCGTGGATTTTGTAAAGCTTTCCGGTGTGGAAACGCCTACATATGCCACTTTTGTATCTCCGTAGGAGATCAGCTTATAAGGAGCAAATACGGTATTCCCCGTTTCTTTACTGATAAAATTGCAGGAATAATACCCGCAGTTCAGCTTTCCTGATAACTCCAGGAAACGGGACATACCATAATCAAACTCATGGTTTCCAGGAACTGCCACATCATATCCAACCTGATTCATGATATCGATGATATATCCGCCCTCTGAAAGCGTGCCTACCGGCGCGCCCTGAATGGCGTCTCCCGCGTCTACCAGGGTAACGTAAGGAGTCTGTTTCAGCATTTCCTTTTTGTACAGCGACAAACCGCCATAGCCGATATTGTCGTCAATTCCGCAGTGAACATCATTGGTATATAAAACCACGATATCCTGATCCGCGCCCCTTTGTGCCCCCGTCTCATCTGCCCATGCGGACATGGACATACCTGCGATCAGGCTGCAGGTAAGTACAAGAGACCACAACAGCTGCAGGAATCTTCTTTTTCCCCTCTTTTCGGTCATATTATACAACCTCCTTGTGTGATAGTTTTGCCTCCGCCCCTCAGTGCCGGACAGGGGCTTATATAAAACCGCACGATGGATATGCGGTTCTTATCCTACCCTTAATTTAAACTTCTGTACCTCCCGCTCGGAATCCACCAGTTCAATCATGGCTCCCAGCCCCTGGAGCTTTTCCTCAAAACACTCATATCCTCTCTGGATATATCCGATCTCGTCAACAATGGTGTATCCTTCCGCCGCCAGTCCGGCAATCACAAGCGCCGCTCCGGCCCGAAGATCCGGCGCATTAACCTGAGCTCCTGTAAAGCCCTCCACACCGTTGATCACAGCCACATTTCCCTCTACCTTGATAGAGCTTCCCATACGGGCCAGTTCATCTACATATTTAAAACGGTTCTCAAAAATGCTCTCCGTTACCATACTGGTTCCCTTTGCCAGAGCCAGGGTCACAGCCATCTGAGGCTGCATATCCGTAGGAAAGCCGGGATACGGCAGCGTCTTGATATCCGTGTGGCGCTGAGAAGGTTTTCCAACCACCCGAACGGCATCGTCAAACTCAATGACCTCACAGCCAATCTCTGTCAGCTTTGCGGAAATGGCCTCCAGGTGCTTGGGAATTACATTTTTAACCATAACATCCCCTCTGGTAGCCGCTGCCGCGCACATAAAGGTACCGGCCTCAATCTGATCCGGGATAATGGAATATTCCGTACCGTGAAGCCGTTCCACGCCACGAATACGGATGGTATCCGTTCCTGCGCCCTTAATATTGGCTCCCATGCTGTTAAGGAAGTTCGCCACATCTACGATATGAGGCTCCTTGGCTGCATTCTCAAGGATGGTCTGTCCCTCTGCCATGGCCGCCGCCATCATGATATTGATGGTGGCTCCCACAGAAACCACATCCAGATAAATGTGGCTTGCCACCAGATCAATGGCGTGAGCAATCACTGCCCCGCCCTCGATCTGCACATCCGCTCCCAGCGCCCGAAATCCCTTTATATGCTGGTCAATGGGACGGCTTCCGATATTGCAGCCTCCCGGAAGAGGAACCTGGGCGCTCTTATATTTACCCAGCAAAGCGCCTATAAAGTAATAAGAGGCGCGGATCCGACGAATGTATTCATCATCCACAGATACCTCTCTTATATTTCCCGCATTGATCTTCACTGTATGGCGGTCGATGCGGCGTACGCTGGCACCGATCTCCTGAATCGCCTCCAGCATTACGTTGATATCCCGCACATCCGGCAGATTATCGATGAGCACATCTTCATCCGTCATAATGGACGCTGCCAGGATACCCAGTGCGGCATTCTTCGCACCGCCTATGGTCACATCGCCCACCAGCGGGTTGCCGCCTTTTATAATATAATGTTCCATTTTACACCTCTAATGCTTATTTAAACCGTAAAGATATAGACTCCTTTGATACTCCTAAGCCACCCTTACGCTGTCCGGCAGAATCATCTCAGGACGCCTCCGCCATGTCTGTAAATAGATTTCCCGGCTGATCGCCGGGCTAACTTCCATACTTAATAATTCCCTAAGTCTTTGTTCACATTTTATTTACATCTCTTAGATTATACCATAAGAATCAGATTTGTAAAGCAAACTCGCCTGCCCGGTGAAAAAAACGTTTCACCAGACAGGCGGCCTGCAGAAAATTATTCTTATTCGACCTTAAGGCCGCAAAGGAAACTGTTATGCTGGCTCTCAAAGTAAGACGCTGCATCTCCCAGTCCCATTTTCGTTGTGTCCTGAACTCCAGGATCATAGATTGTCACATTGTACGTATCATATCCGGATAAAAGAACGTAGCTGCCATCCTCCCTGTAGGCTATGACCGGAATTCCCTTATCGATAAAATACAGCACCTGATTCAACATACAGCCGGATGCATCGATAACCATGATCCCATCATCAAACAGCGTACTTCCGTTGAAACCATCCATGTGTCCCATCATATCCGCCGCCTGTCCCGTGGGATCCTTCAGATTGCGGACCGGCTGCCGGTTAATGCGGTCCCACACCAGATGCTGGTTTTCATCTGTAACAAATCCCATTTTATCATAGGCCAGATTTACCGCCTCTAAAAACTGTCTGGATGCTCCCAGAAAACGACCGCCTCCGTAGGCATAGAAAATCACCTGACCGTCCTCCCCCAAGGAAGTCTTTCCCGCCAGCTCCAGCGTGCTTGTATTTTCATAGGAAAATGCCGTTGGCTTATCCATCTTTACAGAAGCATCTTTCAAATCAGAATCCATCTGTACAAAATACAGACGTCCCATCTCCTGAGATGCGTACCAGCCAATTCCCTCCAGCGGATCGTCCTCCACCTTCTGATTGCACACGATAGTATCCTCATCCTGATAGATATACTGTTCCTCTCCCTGCTTTACCAGACGTTTCAGATGGATCCGCCCATCTTCCGTAACCACATCGGAAATATAGATCCCATCCTTTTTATATTCGCTTTCAATGTTCATTTCACTGTCCACGATATACATGGCATACATGGGCAGCCCCTGCACTCTTCCATTGACCTTCCATACATCGTCCTGTCTTGCGAAACCATAGATCAGATCGCTTCCCACAAATCCCAGCACTCTGACACATTCGCCCTCTGACGCGCTGATCTCCTGTTTCTGGGATGTATTAAAGTCCATGACATGGATTTTCTCCGGCCATGCAGAATCCTCGCCCTCCTGCCATGCCATACGGCTTCCGTCGTTGCTTACAGCAAAGGTTCCCTCTGTCAGGCCCTGAGCCACCAAAATGGATTCGTTGCTGCTTAAGTCGACGCCAAATACATTTCCGCCAAGCATCAGATATACCATTCCCTCTGGACTTACATAGGACAGCTTTTCCACATCCTGTTTCATCTTCTCAAAATCCTCAGCCGCAGGAATAAAGAATTTCTCTTCAACCATACTGCCGGCATTATTATAGTGGTAAAATACCACTCCAGTACGACCCTCATACGGCCCCCGGTTCATATAACCATACACCAGAAAATCCGCTGAACCGTCATCTGTTGCCTGAAGGATCTGAACGCTGTGGCGATCATAGGCGCTTCTCACATCCTCTCCTTCTTTGTCCAAAAATGTAAATATGCACATGATCCGCTGTTCCTTCTGATCGTATCGCCACAGATTTCCATTTACTTTAAAGAAAATATATCTGGAATCAGGACTTTTAACCGTATGAAGATCTGTTCCCTCAGAGATTCCCAAAAGAATCCTTTTTCCTGAAAATAAGTCTGCACTTCCATTAAAAATATGATCTGCATTTCGTTCATAATTCATCAGGTAAATGCGCTGCTCATTCCATTTCATGGTGAAATTATCTTCTGCATGAACCAGGCTTTCCCTGCCTGCACTGTCGGTAAGACGTACTTGATATCGCACCTGAATCTGTCCCATAATGCCGTCAAATTCCTGCAGGATTATCTGAGGCTCCCCTACCAGCTCTGTCTTTAAACCATCCCAGGTAAGATGATCAAAACTGGCCCGGATTGTCACATGACCCAGAGAACTGTTGTCCTCGCCTGGGTTCGTTTCCAGATAGGATACCAGATCCCTGGCCTGATCGTAATTCAGGCTCTTTGTGGTAAACTCCCTGGCCAGCTGAAGCATATCCGCTGGTCCCGGCTGCCCCGTCCACATAATGCGGGTGTAATACTGGATTTGCTTCTCTGCTGTTTTTACATTCAGGATCAGAAGATACGCCTCATCCTTCGCAATCAGGTTCTGAATGGGAAGACTTACAGATGTCACTCCCTGATCGCTGGTCCAATCCTGTATCTGGGTTCGCTCGATCAGACGCTCCATGGAAAGTGTACGGATCTCGTAACTGATCCCTGTAATGGTATTGCCGTATTCATGAATGCGCATCGTCAGACTTCGGTCTGCCGGAAGAATAGAAATCGAATCCCTGGCAGTCCTGTTTCCCATATCCTGAAGATACCCATGAAGTCCGTTGATCTCCTCTCCCTGAAACTCTGTATACACCACCGGCAAACCTGGCTCGTCCATGGACGAATATACGGTATCCTCCTGCTTCACACTCTTCCTGGCGCCTGCAAAGTACACCACGATGGCAGCAATAAATATAAGAAACAGGATTCCTGCTCTTTGCATGAGTTTTTTCATATGTTGATCCATTCCTTTTTTGCTGATTTTATCCATGTAAACCCAAGAGTTAAAGTCAAAAACCGCCTTCAGACTAACCTGCACATGGTTCTTTTCCATCTAACCCTGGTATCATTCTATTTTATATAATAACCTTTAAAACTACAACTTAATCTTTTTTGAATTTTTTGTATCTGTTCAGTACGGCAGGAAAACAGGCATTATACTCGTTTATACATATGATTTTGCACCTGTTTTCACATCAAAGGAATCTTCGTTATGTCTTGAATGACGAAAGTAACTCAAGAAGTGTTCCATCCTGAACTGCTGCATTTTTATCCATCGAACAACCCGCAAAAAATCAGCCACGACAAAAATATCGTGGCTGATAAACCTCTTTAGCGGAAACAAATTCCCCTGCTGCACCTCCGTTTGTGCATCTCATCCAAAAGCATCGTTTTAACTATATCCCAGAACCAGGCCGGGTAATTTGGCCGCTGCGGCGGACGGCTGGGGCCAGGGCCTTGCGGCGGGCGGTTTGGCCAGGGGCCCTGCGGCGGACGGCTGGGGCCAGGGCCTTGCGGCGGGCGGTTTGGGCCGGGACCCTGTGGCGGACGGTTCGGGCCGGGACCCTGCGGCGGGCGGTTTGGCCAGGGGCCTTGCGGCGGACGGCTAGGGCCGGGGCCTTGCGGCGGACGGTTCGGCCGGGGGCCTTGCGGACGTATAGGATCATACATGGATTCCATATCCCAGGCCATCCCCTGCACGTCTGGTTCCATTCCACTGGTTCTCCATCCATTCCACCATGGATTCAATGGCGGACGCATATTCTGTTCCTCCCCCGTTCCTTCACTCATTCCGTACATCCCATCTACTCTTACCTGATGTATATCCTCCTCTTCCATTCCCAGCCTTTCACCAAACGTTTCTGACATATCGGTTGGATTCTTCTCATACTCTTCTGCCATCAGGGTCTGTTTTTCCATGTTCATTTTATCCACTTCTATTTTTTTCGCATTATTATATTCTGTCCCTGCATTTTCCCTCTCCTCTTTCTCCGTTAAAGCACACTCATTTTCTTTCTTCTCGTTTTCCTCTTTTATTTTTGCTTTCATTCCCATTTCCATCATCCCCATATCTTCTGTACCAATTACATTTCGTTCTTCTGATTTTGTTCTTTCTTCCTCTTCCTCATTATTTATGCTGACCGTTTCTCCTCCTGCAGCTTCTGAATATTTTTCCTTTGTCACGCCCCCTGTACCTTTTACACTGCTTTCATTTTCTTCCCCCGTCTCCATTTTTTTCAGTGTTTTCTCCTCGTTCATTCCCCATGCGTTTCTAAGTATCCCCATTTCCTCCGATGAAACTACCGCATTACAAACGGAATCGCAAAGTCGATTCACCATCAATGTTTCCGGGCACTCATCATACATAGGACTGTTTTGGTAATCCATTCGATCGCAAGCCTCTGATACATAATTTTGTATTACTCGGATCCCCATGGGATACATACTCTTAAAACATTCCATCTTCCTGTCCTTACGCATATCTTTCACTTTTATCATATGCTGTATGGTTTAAAAATGTTTCACGTGAAACATAAAATATTTAAAAACCTTTTCCATCCTGTTCTCCAACCGCCTTCTCGTCAATCATTTTGATACGCCTCCCCATATTGATTTTCCAATTTACGCATCAAAAAAGATGTCTTAACGTATTTTCACGCTCTGACACCCTTTTTGTTTTTCGCACATCCTGTTTCTCAATTTTTTTTGACATATCCCAGTGCCTGCTCTAGAGCTTCCTGTTCCTCGCTCCCCAGCACTTTTTCTGTTTTTCCGGCATCCACTTCCTTCATATATAAATAGCAGCCTTCTTTGCTGTGCAGGCAGTTCAAAATAAAACCGCTGTTTGTATAATCAAGAAGTACAAATACAAAACTCAGTGTTCCTCCCATTCCCGGAAATGCGTTATATCGCACCATTCCAAATTTCTGGAAGGAAGACCTGAAATTCCGATTCAAAGTTCGAATAGAATCCTTAGCAGCCCGATCCTCCGCTTTCAATACACGGATTTCCTCTAACTGATCCAGAATCACATCCTCTAATGTCTCCGCATCTTTCCCGCGCATAAAATAATCATATTTCCGGCTCAGTTTTTTCAGTTTGGACATAGTCGCAATTACCAGAATTAAAAGAATTGCCACCAGCCCGGCCAAAATTACGATCACATACGCAGGATCAAATGGAAGGTCAAATAACATACTGTTTTCCATTCTTTTTTAACCTCTCCTTACTTTTGCCAGAATCACCGATCCGAATTTTCCAATCACATCTCTTGGAATCAGGTTCTAATGAATAGACTCTATCATTTCCACAATTCGCTCCAGCTCTGCCTCTGAATAGTATTCAATCTCAATACGTCCCTTATTTTTGTCCTTATTATGTATACTGACCTTGGTTCCCATAATGTTCTTCATTCGATCCTCCAGATTCTGGTAGATCAGCATCAGTGCATCATCTTTTTTATTTTCCTTCTTCCCTTCCCCTGCAGCCTCTTTCGCTATCCGCTTTACCAACTTTTCTGTTTCGCGGACGCTTAACCCTTTCTCAATAATCTCCTTGGCAGCCTTCAACTGAAGCGCTTTTCCATCCAGCGAAAGCAGCGCCCTGGCGTGCCCGCTGCTGATTACACCCTGGATGAGCATTTCCTGAATCTGCTCATCCAGCTTTAAAAGACGCATGGTATTGGTAATAGTAGCCCGGTTCTTTGCCACACGTTCTGCAATCTCCTCCTGTGTCAGATCAAACTCCCGGATCAGCTGCTGATACGCCTTTGCCTCTTCAATAGGATTTAAATCTGCCCGCTGCACATTTTCAATCAGTGAGATCTCCATGGCTTCCTGGCGGCTGTATTCCTTCAGCACCACCGGCACTTCCTTCAGTCCCGCCAGCTGAGAAGCACGCCATCTTCTCTCTCCTGCGATGATCTCATAAAAGCTGCCATTCTTCTTTACCAAAAGTGGCTGCAGCACGCCATAGCGTTTAATAGAGCCTGCCAGCTCCTGCAGTTTTTCCTCATCAAAGGTCTTTCTGGGCTGTTCCTTGTTGGGCTGAATCAATGACAGCTTTACCATCAATTCTTTTCCCTTTCCATCCTCTCTGGCAATCTTTTCCTTCTGTTCTTTTATAACTTCCTCGCCAAAGATTGCTCCCAGACCTTTTCCTAACCCTTTCTTTGCTGCCATTATACCTCTCCTCTGCTAATCACTTCCGCTGCCAACATCCGATAACTTTCCGCCCCTGTAGATCGTGAGGAATACCGGTTAATAGGCATTCCATGACTCGGCGCTTCTGCCAGACGCACATTTCTTGGAATAATGGTTTTGTAAATTGTCTGATTCAGATTACTCTTCACACTCTCCACAACCTGCAGCGAGAGATTCGTTCTGGCATCATACATAGTGAATACCACACCCTCCATCTCCAAGGAGGGATTCAGTTTCCGTTTCACCAGATCCACCGTCTTAAGCATCTGGTTCAATCCCTCCAGCGCATAATACTCACATTGAATGGGAACCAGCACTGTATCCGCTGCTGTCAGTGCATTGATGGTCAATATATTTAAAGACGGCGGACAATCAATTAAAATAAAATCGTAGTTATCTCTTATCTGATCCAGCGACTGTTTCAGCAGTTTTTCTTTATTGTCCACCTCCTGAAATTCAATCTCTGCCGCTGCAAGATTCATATCAGACGGGAGCACATCCAGATTCTCCTGAACCTCTCTGGAAATACATTCTTCAACCGATGCCTCCTCGGCCAGCATATCGTAAACGGTACGCTCAAAATCCTTTTCCTCCAGCCCCAGACCGCTGCTGGCATTTCCCTGAGGGTCAAAATCCACCAACATCACGTGCTGTCCTGCTTCCGCCAGACAAGCCGCCAGGTTAATAGCTGTCGTTGTCTTTCCTACTCCGCCCTTCTGATTTGCGATTGTAATAATTCGTCCCATATCCGTTTCCTCACGTTCGTTTTCGATTACCAGACGATTATAGCACAACTTTTTCTCTTTTCCTATGAAAAACGCTTTTTTTATTTTATTTTTCTGTTTTATACAATGTCTCATCGGAAATGTTTCACGTGAAACATTTTGAGTCTCCCCCGTTGTAATCGTTATTTTGTTGTATTATACTATATATACCATCCTCAGATAAGGGGCCGCACGCCCCATCTGGCGGACCATACTGCAGGCGGCAAACAGCTTTGCCGTCTCTAAACTCAATTTCCTTCAGGAGAATAAACCGAATGAAAACAAGAAACAAACTTTTAACACTGCTTATTCTGGCCGCAGGCGATGCTGCCGCTACCGCCTGTATCAACAAGGCCATTAAACTGTCTGCCATATCCAGACATATTCTTGAAAATGAATCAAGTTCATCCCAGTGCTATCACTGGCGCCTTGGCAATATTCATTACACAAAAGAAGGGAATGGAAAACCCATTCTGCTGATTCATGACCTGACACCAGCGTCCAGCGGATACGAATGGAAGGAATTTTCCAAACGTCTCACAAAGGATCATACCGTCTATACCATTGATCTTTTAGGATTTGGCCGTTCTGAAAAGCCGAATCTCACCTACACGAATTATCTCTATGTACAGCTTATCTCCGACTTTATTAAGTCAGAAATTGGGCATCGGACCGATGTAATCGCTACCGGCGACTCCTCTTCTCTCGCAATCATGGCCTGCAGCAATGCGCCGGAATTATTTGACCGTCTGCTGCTGATCAATCCAGAATCCTTGCTTTCCTGCAGTCTGGTGCCTGGAAAAAATGCCAAACTTTACAAACTAATACTGGATCTTCCTCTTGCCGGTACTCTGATCTATAATATTGCCTGCAGCCGTAAGAATATTGCTCAGGACTTTATGGGCCGCTGCTACTGTAACCCATATTCCGTCAATTCCCGGTTGATTGACGCGTATTACGAATCCGCCCATTTAGGAGCCTCTCCCAAGTCCATTTATGCCAGTGTAAAATGCAACTATACTAAATGCAACATTACAAACGCACTGCGACGGATTGACAACAGCATTTATCTGTTTGGCGGTGAAGAACTGGATAATATGGCAGAAGTTATGGAAAATTACCGTAAATACAATCCGGCCATTGAGGCAATCACTATTCCAAAAGCAAAGCACTTGCCTCACTTAGAAGCTCCATCACGATTCCATGATCTGCTCTGTCCTTATCTGGAAGCTTAAAAATGTTTCACGTGAAACATTTCGGCTGAAACAGCTGATCTGTTCTCAAAATCTACTAAATTTTATACTAACAGGAGGACTATTACTATGCTGCGAATTGGATGTCATCTCTCATCTGCCAAGGGCTACTGTGCCATGGCCAGGGATGCTGCCACGATAAACGCCAACACATTTCAGTTTTTTTCCCGCAATCCACGGGGCGGAAATGCAAAACCGATTGATCCTGAGGACATATCCCAATTTCTTATTCAGGCTCAAACACAAGATCTCGCACCCTTGCTCTGCCATGCGCCTTACACATTAAATGCCTGCTCCGCTGATCCCCATCTTCGTGATTTTGCCAGAGAAACCATGGCTGACGATCTGATCCGCATGGAATATATACCGGGAAATCTCTATAATTTTCATCCCGGAAGCCATGTAAAACAGGGGACAGAGGTTGGTATCTCCTTTATTGCGGATATGCTGAACGCCATACTGTCCCCCACCCAGACAACCACTGTTCTCTTAGAAACCATGGCGGGAAAAGGCAGTGAGATCGGACGCAGCTTTGAAGAGCTCCGCCAGATTCTGGATCGTATCGAGCTTTCAGACCATGTGGGCATTTGTATGGATACCTGCCATGTATGGGATGCCGGCTACGATATAGCAAGGCATTTAGACGAAGTTATCACAGAATTTGACAATATCATTGGTCTGAAACGTCTGAAAGCCATTCATTTAAATGACAGTTCCAATCCCCTTGGCTCCCATAAGGACCGTCATGCCCGTCTGGGAGAAGGCCACATTGGCCTATCAGCTCTCATTGCGGTCATCAATCATCCGGCATTAAAAAATCTCCCGTTCTATCTGGAGACCCCCAATGACCTGGATGGATATGCCAGAGAAATTTCTATTATGCGTGAGGAGTGGGAGGGATAATTCCTCCCCTCCCACTTATCCCATTTTTCCTGTTCATCCACACTTGATTTTTTTAATTATTTTCCCTCTTTTTTTCCGGCCAGCCTCCTCTTTCTCGCACTTTCTGTAACCGTTTTCATACTTGCAGATCCTCTCAGAATCAGCCTGCAGGGGACCATGACTCTCTTTCCCCGTCGTCTCTCCCCGTCCTTTTCATCAAACCGCTCCTGAAGCAGACGCATGGTTTCTTTTCCCTGTTCCAAGGCATCTCTCTCCACCACGGAAAGCCTGAATCCCAGCTGCTCAAAAATCTCCTGGTCATCAAACCCCATAAATCCTACATCCTCGCCCACTATAAGCCCTCTTTCCCCCAGACAGCGCATACACCCTGCAGTTCCGCAGCCATCCAGCGCAAAAACCGCCGTGGGCGGCATATCGCCCTCTAACAGCCCCCCTATGGCCCTGGATATCTTTTCGGCACATTCGCCGTCTTGGATCACATACTCCTTTGGCACCTCCAGGCCATGATCCTCCATAGCCTGCAAAAATCCCCGAAACCGTTCTCTTTCTTCCTTCGTTCCGCCAATCCCCCGAACTACAGCGATTTTTTTATGACCTGCTTCCATCAGCGACTCCGCTCCCTCATAAGCGCCTCGCCAGTTATCACCAAACACACAGTCAAAGGGCGCGCCCTTTATGTTTCCCTCTGTTAGCACTACCGGCATCCCCTGTTCTTCCAGGCGCACAAGCTTTTCCCTGGTCACCTTATCATCTTCAGCTGCCGGAGCCACAATCAGCCCCTTCATCCTCTGATTTTCTGCCGTTTCCAAAAACTCATGCTCTTTTTTTAAATCTCCTGCCGTATTCATAAGAACAATATTATATCCATAGGGCTGAGACGCCCGGCATATTCCCTCAAGGATCCCCGAATAAACCTTTTGCCCCACCTCAGGAAGGATCACTCCGATACTAAAGCTGTCTCTTCCGCTCAAGCTTCTAGCAATCAGGCTGGGCGTGTACTTATTCTTTTCAACTGCTGCCATTACCTTCTTCTTTGTCTCTTCCTTTACATACCCGGAACCATTCAGTACACGGGATATGGTAGCCGGAGATACCCCTGCTACGCGCGCTATTTCTTTAATATTCATACGATCCTGCCCCATCTGCAATGTATTTTGTGTAACCGTTTTCATTTATTTTCCCCGTGTTATATTGTTTCTGTACACCCATATGAAACAGTTCCCAGGCGTCTTCACAGCGTACGCTTATCTTCCTAACGGCTCTTTCCCCGGCAATCCGGCCTTTCTTGGATACTTCGCAGAAACCGGCCTTATCTTCCGTATCCTTACCAGACTTCTGGCTCCGTCTCCTCCAGGAAGTTCAAAGTGTACTACATCCTGAATCTCACCTCCAAGGATTTCCACCGCCTTTCTCCCCTGTTCCAGTTCTTCCCTGATTTCCCCGGATTTATATGGAATAAAGGATCCTCCTGCCTTCACAAAAGGCAAACAGTATTCTGACAGAGACGCCATATTTGCCACAGCTCTTGATACAGCCAGGTCATATGCTTCCCTGTGCTCCTTCATTCGTCCCACATCCTCTGCCCGTCCATGAATACAGCTTACGTTCTCCAGTCCCAGCTCTCGGCAGACCTGATCCAGAAATTTCACCCTCTTATTCAATGAATCCAACAGTGTCAGGCGAATCCCCGGAAACGCAATCTTTAACGGAATCCCCGGAAATCCGGCTCCAGTTCCGACATCAATTATAGAAACCGTTTTCACAATTTCCGGATACATCTTTATCAGGCACAGACTGTCGCAGAAATGCTTCGTTACCACCTCTCCTTCCTCTGTGATCGCCGTCAAATTCATCACCTTATTGGTCTCCACCAGCATTTCATAATATGCAAAAAACTGTTCCATCTGGATCTGACTTAAATCGATCCCAAGCTCTGCCATTTTGGCCTTCATCTTTTCAACAAATGATCCTGTCATTAACCCTGTCCTCTCTACTCTCTTCCCAGATATACCAGAAGCACCGATATATCCGCCGGTGAAACGCCGGATATACGTGAAGCCTGTCCCACCGTTGCGGGCTGTATCTGATTCAGCTTCTGCACCGCTTCCATCCGCAGACTCTTTACCTGCCCGTAATCAAAGTTTTCAGGAAGCTTTTTGCCCTCCAGTTTCTTAAACTGGGCTACCTGCTGCTTCTGCCTCCGAATATATCCCTCATATTTAATCTCAATATTAACCTGTTCCCGCACATCAAAGGGCAGCTCCGGGCGTTTTTTATCTATCCCGCCGATCTTCTCATAATCCAGCTCCGGTCTGCGCACCAGTTCCGCCAGGGTGCTTCCCGATTTCAGCGGCGTGCTCCCATACCGTAAAAGAACCTCCTGAACCACCGGCGTTCCTCCAATAGCAGTTCCTTCCAGACGCCGGATCTCCTCTTCAATGGCCTGCCGCTTTCCAAGCATTCTCTCATACTCCTCATCGCTTACCAGCCCGATCTCATGGCCGATTTCACGAAGCCTCAGATCTGCGTTATCCTGCCGCAAGAGCAGTCGGTATTCCGCCCGTGAAGTCATCATACGGTAAGGCTCATGATTCTCCTTTGTCACCAGATCATCGATCAGAACTCCAATATACGCCTGAGACCGATCCAGAACCACCTGCTCCCGTTCCAGAACCTTCATAGCCGCGTTTACACCCGCCATAAATCCCTGAACAGCCGCCTCTTCATACCCGGAGCTTCCGTTAAACTGACCGCCCGCAAAAAGGCCTTTCACCCGCTTAAACTCCAGGGTAGACTTTAACTGCAGAGCATTGATACAATCATACTCAATGGCATAGGCATTGCGCACGATCTTCACATTTTCCAGCCCCGGTACGGTACGGTACATGGCATACTGCACATCCTCCGGCAGAGAACTGCTCATTCCTCCCAGATACATCTCATTGGTTGAAAGCCCCTCCGGCTCTACAAAAACCTGGTGGCGCTCCTTATCAGGAAACCGCACCACCTTATCCTCAATGGACGGACAATACCTTGGCCCGGTTCCCTCAATAGCGCCTGAAAACAGGGGCGACCGATCCAGATTATCCCGGATAATCTGATGGGTCTTTCCGTTTGTGTAGGTCAGCCAGCAGGAAACCTGTTCCTTTTGTACACTTTCCGGATCCGTTGAAAATGAAAACGGCACCACCCGCTCATCTCCAAGCTGCTCCTCCATCTTCGTAAAATCAATGCTCCTTTTATCCACTCTGGCCGGCGTTCCCGTCTTGAACCGAAACATTTCAATCCCGTTCGCAATAAGGGAATCTGTCAGATGTCCGGCTGCCTGGAGGCCGTTTGGCCCTGTGGCATTGCTTATATCCCCGTAAATACATCTGGCCCGCAGATAAGTGCCCGTACACAAAACCACTGCCTTTGCATGGTATATGGCCCCGGAAAACGTCCTTACGCCTTTTACAGTGCCATCCTCCACGATCAGCTCCGATACCTCTGCCTGACGAACCGTAAGATGGTCTGTATTCTCCAGTGTCTGTCTCATGGCCTGGCTGTACGCCTGCTTATCTGCCTGAGCGCGGAGGGAATGAACCGCCGGCCCCTTGGATTCATTTAACATCTTAGACTGGATAAAGGTTTTATCAATGTTCTTTCCCATCTCTCCGCCCAGCGCATCCAGCTCCCGTACCAGATGGCCTTTAGAGCTGCCTCCCACATTGGGATTGCAGGGCATCAGGGCAATGCTGTCCACACTGACGGTAAACACAATCGTCTCAAGCCCAAGCCTTGCACAGGCCAGAGCCGCCTCACAGCCTGCATGGCCGGCTCCCACCACCACAATATCATAATTTTCTTCCAAATACGGCATCCTTTTACTTCCTTCCTGTCCTCTCATTTTCCCATACAAAACTTCGAGAAGATCTCATTTACCACATCATCATCCACCGCTTCTCCCAGGATCAGCCCCAACTGCTCATAGGCATCCGCAAGATCAATGGAATAAAAATCCTCCGGCATCCCGTCAAGAACGCTTGTCCTCACCATGTTAAGGCTCTTTAACGCTGCCTTTAGCGCCTCCTTATGGCGGGCGCTTGTAATATATACCTGATCGTTAAATGCAATGTCACCATGGTAAAACATGGACTTGATCTTAGCCTCCAATGCCTCTATCCCCCTCTCCTCTTTTGCAGAAATGGGAATCACGCAGTGTCCGCACTGTGCCTCCAGAGCCTCCTTATCTACCGTAAGCTTTAAATCCGTCTTATTTAAAAGCACAATGGCTTTCTTATCTCTTATAAGGCCCATGATTTCATAATCGCTGTCATCCAGCGGCCTTGATCCGTCTGCCACATAGATAATCAGATCTGCGTCCTCAGCCGCCTTCACGGCCCGATCTACACCGATCCTTTCCACCACATCCTCCGTGTCCCGGATTCCCGCCGTATCCACCACATTGAGGCTGATTCCCTGAAGTTTTATCTGCTCCTCCAGTGTATCCCTGGTGGTTCCTGCGATATCCGTTACAATGGCTCTCTCTTCCCCTAAAAGCACGTTCATCAGTGACGATTTGCCTGCATTCGGCTTTCCAAGAATCACCGTCCGCACGCCCTCCGTCATTACCCTGCCGTCATCGGATGAAGCAATCAGCTGCTCCACCTGCTCTATTACGGGTTCAAGAACCTTTAAGAGCCTTTCTCCATATCCATCCAGGGAAATATGCTCCGGGTCATCCAGGGCAGATTCAATAAACGCCGTCTCATAGAGAATAGCCTCCCGAAGCGCCCGGATCTTCCTTGATACAGAACCGCTAAGCTGGTTCACAGAGCTCTTTAAGGCATAGTCATTGGAAGCGTGGATCAGCTCTGCCACCGCCTCTGCCTGGGCCAGATCCAGCCGCCCGTTTAAAAAAGCCCGTCTTGTAAATTCTCCCGGTTCTGCTGTCCGCGCTCCGTTATGAAGAACGGTTTCCAGGATCCGCTGCACCATCCGCACACCGCCGTGGCAGTCGATTTCCACCGTATCCTCCGCCGTATAGCTGTTTGGCCCCCGCATAATCAGCGTCAGGACTTCATCTATCATCTCATCCCCGTCATAAATATAACCATAATGGACCGTATGGGATTTTGCCGCCTTTAAATTCCCCGGTTTTCCCTGCTTATTCCTGTAGATCCGGTCGATGATTTCAAAGGCCTGATCTCCGCTGATCCTTACAATCCCGATCCCTGAATTGCTCATGCCTGTTGCAATGGCAGCAATGGTCTCTGTTTTCATATCTGTTCCATCCTTTCACAAGCAAAAAGAGGCCGCCGCAAATCGCTCTGCAACAGCCTCCCCATGTTCATTTACCGGATTACTCCTCTGTCTCCTGTCCGCTGCCGCCGGCTGTCTCAGCATTATGCTCTGACAGGGAAGCCGCCTGATAGGAGTCGCTTCTGCGGTTATTTCCCCGGTAGCCGCCTGTACGCTCATAGCGTCCGCCGCGGCTGCGGTCATAACGTCCTCTGCGCTCACCGGCGCCCGTTTCCTTCTTAAGTGCAATCACCACATGGCGGAAGGGCTCCTCGCCCTCGCTGCGGGTGGTCACATATTTATCATTCTGGACCGCCGCATGAATAATGCGCCTCTCATAAGGATTCATAGGCTCCAGGGAAACAGGGCGTCTTGTCCTCTTAACCTTATAGGCAATGTTCTTTGCCAGGGTTTCCAATGTCTCTTTTCTTCGCTCTCTGTAGTTTTCCGTGTCAAGCTTAACTCTTAAATACCCATCGGTATCCTTATTTACAATCAGGCTGACCAGATACTGAAGAGAGTCCAGGGTCTGTCCCCTCTTTCCAATGAGGATACCCATGTCTCCGCCCTCCAGTTCCAGGGACAGCTCCTGCTCCTCCTCATTATATGCCGCTTTTATGGATACGTCCATACCCATAGCGTCAAAGATCTGGGTCAGGAAATCCATGGCCTTATCCGCTATGGTCTCCTTCTTCTTTACCCGGATCACCGCCGGCTTTGCGCCGATTCCAAGAAATCCTGCGCTTCCCTTTTCCACTACCTCGTACTCCAGCTTGTCGCTGGTGGTCTCAAGTTCGATCAGAGCCTTCGTAACCGCTTCATCTACTGTCTTTGCAGTAACCGTAATCATATCCATACGAAACCCTCCTACTTCTTCTTACCCTTCTCCTGACGCTCGTTATACTTGGCAACCATATTGGCCTTGGAAGCCAGACTGCCCGGTTTTGCGTCCAGGTCATAATATTTATTGGATTCTTCCACCTGCGCCTTTGTCTTGGCAATCTTTTCCATACGGGCGGATTCTTCTTTTGTTTCCTTCTCCTCCATCCGCTTCAACATCTCGTCCACGTTTCCGACTCTGACAGGAGAAAGTCCCTTCTTGGCACGCTTTTTATTTGTCTTTTCAATGTTTTTCTGTACCAGGTCATCCATATCCACCTTATTCAGATAGGAATTGATCCATAACTGCTGGATAATGGTGAATGCACTCTGAGCAACCCAGTAAAGGCCGATACCGGAAGCAAAGGAGAAACAGAAGAATACGGACATCAGAGGCATCATGATATTCATGGACTTCATCATGTTAGCCGTAGGATTTTCCTCAGCTGACTGCTTTGGCTGGCTGGCTGTCATAAGCTTTGTGCTGTACCACTGGCTAAGACCCGCAAGCAGCGGAATCGCTAGAGCAGCAGCCGCCATACCGATAGTAACGCCATCTGCCTTTGCAAAGAAATTAGTAATTACCTGCGCCGGGGTATAAGCAATATTTAATCCAAAGAAATTCTGCAGGTTTTCAATGGCATCCACCGCATTAACGCCGGCATCCGTCACTGCCTGTCCCGCTGCAGGGAACGCACTGATAAAGTTATCCCACTGCTGGGCAGTAAACTTATATAAAAGATCAATGACTGTACTTACATTGTTGTAATCAAATTTCTCCCCCACCATCTTGTGGGCCTCTGCCAGCTGCGTAAATGCCTGCTGTGTCTGATATCCGCTTGGAAGCTGGCTGATTACCGTTTCATAATAGCCTCTTACAGACTGCACATAAGCCGGAATATTATAGATAACACGATACAGAGCGAAGATGATGGGCATCTGGATCAGCAGAGGCAGACAGCCGCCTGTCATAGATGTACCGTATTTCTCATATACTGCCTTAATCTCAGCCTGCATCATCATCGCGGCCTTTTGATCATTTTCTTTTCCCTTATACTTCTTCTGGATCGCTGTGATCTCAGGCTGCATAACGGTCATTAACTTAGATGACTTCTGCTGCTTAATAGTCAGAGGAATCATAAGAACCTTTGTAACCAGTGTAAACAGAATAATACAAAGACCGATATTTTCAATGCCGAATGTGCTGGTGAACTTAAATAGTAAATCCATGATCCAGCCAAGGAAACTGGCGACCGGCCCCAGAAAACCGCCTTCCTTTGTCAAAACTACTGCGCCGACTAAACCGTTCAAAACGCTACCTCCTTATGGGTATACTTCCCTCATTTAAGACACCGGACTGCGCTGATACGCAAGCGTATTTCCCTGTGTCTTTCTTAACGCGGACTTAAACCTGCGTTATCTTACAGCGCGAATCTGTTTCCGCGCCTTTATGGGACTGGATCATAACCGCCTTCTGCAAAGGGATGGCAACGAAGAATCCTTTTGCAGGCTAACCATGTACCTTTTAACGCGCCATACTTCTGAAGTGCCTCAATGGCGTATTGAGAGCACGTTGGCGTATAAATACAGTGAGTTTTCACCTTTAATGGCGATAAATATTTCTGATAGATCCTGATAAGAAAGATAAATGCCTTCTTTACCATAATTCTCACTTCGATTCTTTTAAAATGTGATGCAGTCCGCACAGGTGCATATAAGCACCCTCCAAATGTCTGTAATCAGATGTTGCGGCAGCCGATCTGGCCACCAGGATGATGTTTAACCCAGTCTCAATTTTATTATGATTTAACCGGAATATCTCCCGCAGCAGCCGGGTCACATGATGGCGCACCACGCTGTTGCCTACCTTTTTGCTCACCGATATGCCGATGCTGTTTGCTTCCTGCCCGCTTCTTACCACATACATGACTAACAGGCGGTTGGCATAGGACTTTCCATTTCTGTAGATGTACTGAAAGTCGCTGTTTTTCTTAATGGAAGGAAATCGCTTCATTCGATCCTCCTGTAACGATATTCACCGGATCGGCCAAATCCCCGCTCCCGGCGCTCCGTAAAGAAAAAGGCCACATGGAAATGTGGCCTGCAGTTCTTAAGCGGTTAACTTTGCTCTACCTTTTGCTCTTCTGGCAGCAATAACTTTTCTACCGCCTGCTGTCTTCATTCTTGCTCTGAAGCCATGAACTTTTGCTCTCTGTCTTTTCTTAGGCTGAAATGTCATCTTCATAATCCGGGCACCTCCTATCAAATATTATCTGGTAATGTGATAACACACATTTGACTAGTATAATTAAACATCTTCTCAATTATATAGAAGAAATCTGCCCTCGTCAAGCAATTTTTCTTAAAAGCCCCCGAAAACACGTGGAAATCCCCCTGTTTTCTTCCCCCACTCAATTAAAAATCTTAAAAACCGTCGTGAAACCGCTTACTTTACCAGTTTAAGCAGCACCTTTCCAAGTACAGCCACCAAAACCGCCGCCACAATCGCCTCAGGAATACCCGATGCGACAACTGTCGCCATCACAAGCCCCCATACGGCGTCGATCCCCACGCTCTTAACCTGGGCGTACTGCACCGCTAACAGCAGATAAATACTTCCCATAACGGATACTGTATTCACCATGGCCCCAACAAAACCGGTTACAGCTAACGCCGGCGTAAATTTTACCTTCAGCTTCATAAGAAGGATCCACAGCCAGCCGGCCGCCAGACCAATCATGATCCGGCACCCTACGGAAATCCACACTGCCTTTATGGCTCCGGAAATCCCGGTCATGCTCATAAAGGGTGAAAATGCAAAGGACAGAAGGGTGGGCGCCATGGTATTACTGATCATGGAACAGATTCCAAAGGTTCCTCCAAGGATCGCTCCAGCAAAAGGCCCCAGCAAAACAGCGCCTAAAATCACTGGAATATGCACAGTTGTCGCCTTCACCACCGGCAGCTGGATCATCCCAAGAGGCGTATTTGCCAGAAGGATCACCACCGCCATCATAAGTGCAACACTTGCAAGCCAACGGGTGTCTTTTTTTCTCTTATTCATTTTTTTCCTCCTTGCTGCTGTTCTTTTTAAAAGATACAACGCATTACGATTGCATTATAGCGGGCCTTCTTTTCTCTGTCAATATTTCTTTCCCCGTAATTCACCCTTGTGTTTTTCACATTATCCACAATTTGTTGATAACTTGTGGATAAGTGTGGGATATTTCGACTGTGATCCCCATGCATGGACAAAATCTCCTTATATTCTGCAACTTTCCCCATTGTGTAAAACCTGCAGTTATTTTTACCCACATTCTGTGGAAAACTGTCGGCTCAACGGCTAATTTCCTCTCCATCCACAGGTTTCCTACAAAGTTATCCACAGATATTTACACTTTTGATTGAAAAAATGGAGCCGTTAGTATACAATGTATTTAGATTGGGCAATTCTGCAATACAGTTTCAGGAGACAGAAAATGATAGATAAAATAAAAGAAAACTGGGAAAAGATCCTTCTTATATTAAGGGAGGAGTATGGGGATCAGATTACGGATATCTCATACAAAACATGGCTGGAACCGTTGAAACCCTATTCTTTTAAGGGAAATACCATTACCATCATTGTACCGGAGCAGCCATTTATATCCTATGTAAAGAAAAAATACAGCACCTTCTTAAAAGTTACCATCTCAGAATTTCTCGGCAAGGAATGTGAGGTGGATTTTAAAGCAAAAGAACAGGTGGAGGCAGAGGAACAGCCCGCCGCTCCGGCTCTGATTCCCAAAGCAAAAGCTCCCGTAAGCCCGGATGTAATACAGAACGCCAACTTAAACCCAAAGTATACCTTTGACACCTTTGTCGTTGGCTCCAACAACAATCTGGCTCACGCCGCAGCCCTTGCAGTAGCGGAATCTCCAGGAGAGATCTATAATCCGCTGTTCATATATGGAGGCGTAGGACTTGGAAAAACCCATCTGATGCACGCTATCGCTCATTTTATTTTAAAAGATAACCCTAAATCCAAGATCCTTTACGTCAGCTCTGAGACCTTTACCAATGAGCTCATTGACGCCATCCGTAACAAAAACAACATCACTACCACGGAATTTCGTGAGAAATACCGCAACAACGACGTTCTCCTGATCGACGATATCCAGTTTATTATAGGAAAAGAGAGTACCCAGGAGGAGTTCTTCCATACCTTTAACACCTTGTACGAATCAAAAAAGCAGATCATTATCTCCTCCGATAAACCTCCCAAGGAGATCGAAACCTTAGAGGAACGGCTGCGCTCCCGTTTTGAATGGGGCCTGACCGTGGACATCCAGTCCCCGGATTATGAGACCCGAATGGCCATTCTGCGCAAAAAAGAGGAGATGGAAGGATACAATATTGACAACGAAGTAATCAAATATATTGCAACCAACATTAAATCCAATATTCGTGAGCTGGAGGGCGCCCTTACAAAAATCGTGGCCCTTTCCCGTCTGAATAAATGCGATATTACCCTGGAGCTGGCAGAAGAAGCCTTAAAGGATATCATTTCTCCCAATGCACAAAGAGAGGTGACGCCTGAGCTGATCATCCAGGTAGTTTCCGATCATTTCGGCATTACTCCGGCAGATGTTATGTCCCAGAAACGCACGAAGGATATCGTATATCCCCGTCAGATCATCATGTACCTCTGCCGCGATATGACGGAAGCCTCCCTTCAGGTCATAGGGCTCAGCCTTGGAAAACGGGATCACACCACCGTAATTCACGGCGCGGAAAAAATAGCCGCGGACCTGCAAAAGGACGAAACCTTAAGAAATACTATTGATATTTTAAAGAAGAAAATCAATCCACAATAGGGCGTGGAATGGCTGTGGATAAACTGTTGATAATGGATCCGGCTTTTTGTGGTTCAAAATGGTTTTTAATCTCCTGTGGATAACTATGAAGGTTATCTGAAGTTTTGTGGACCCTTTCCACCATTTCTTCCACAGGTATTTATCCCCATTTTCAAAGGCTTCCTGGACTTTTACACAAACCCACAGCCCCTACTACGGTTACGGCGAAAATTAACTATATATATCTGCAACTATGACTTTGCCATCCCTACTCCAATCAGAAAGGAAGTTATCAACAATTATGAAGCTGCAATTCCAGAAGGACGCCATTGTAAATGGCATCAACATTGTTATGAAAGCCGTTCCATCCAAAACTACCATGTCTATTTTAGAATGTATCCTTATCGATGCTTCTTCCAATGAAATCCGCTTAACAGGCAATGACATGGAGCTTGGAATTGAAACGAAGGTGGAGGGACAGATCTTAGAACATGGAAAGATCGCGCTTGATGCTAAGCTTTTTTCTGAGATCACCCGCCGCGTATCCAGCCAGAATTCAACCGTTACCATAGAATCTGATGAAAAACTTAATACAACCATTCGCTGTGAAAATTCCGTATTCAATATTCAGGGACGGGATGGGGAAGAATTTACCTATATTCCTTATATTGAACGTGATAAATACATTACCCTTTCTCAGTTTACCTTAAAAGAAGTGATCCAGCAGACGATCTTTTCCATCTCCCCGAATGACAGCAACAAAATGATGGGCGGAGAGCTGTTTGAGGTAAATGAAAATCAGCTGAAAGTGGTTTCATTAGACGGTCACCGTATTTCTATCCGCAATGTTACTCTGAAAGACCACTACGAATCGACCAAGGTCATTGTTCCTGGAAAGACCTTAAGCGAGATCAGCAAGATTTTAGGAGGTGACAATGAAAAAGAAGTACGGATCTTCTTCAGCTCTAACCATATCCTCTTTGAATTTGACAATACCATCGTGGTTTCCCGCCTGATCGAGGGAGAATATTTCCGCATAAACCAGATGCTTTCCAGCGATTATGAGACGAAGCTTTCTGTAAATCGGAGAGAATTTCTTGACTGTATTGAGCGCGCCACTATCCTGATCCGCGAAAATGATAAAAAGCCGCTGATTCTTCAGGTAAGCGATAACACAATGGAGCTGAAGTTAAATTCCAGCTTTGGTTCCATGAATGCGGATCTTATGATCCATAAGACCGGTAAGGATATTATGATCGGCTTTAACCCCAAGTTCCTGATCGACGCCCTCAGAGTCATTGAAGATGAGGAGATCAATATCTACATGATGAATCCCAAATCCCCATGCTTTATCAAGGATGAGGAGGAAAATTATATCTATCTGATCCTTCCCGTAAACTTTAATGCAGCTTCTGTGTAACGGCACAGCTGCCCTGGGCGGTCTGCCTTTGAGGCTATGCAGGAATGGAATGACAATTGCATATTTATACATCCAGTGTGCGCCGGAGAAAGACATTTTCCCGGTGCGCCTGTGATTCATGGTAATAGAAAGGAAAAACATGGAAACAATTAAACTGAGAGAAGAATATATCAAGCTTGGCCAGGCCTTAAAAGCGGCAGGCTTAGTGGAATCCGGAGTAGACGCCAAGTATGCCATTGAAGACGGCCTTGTGTCGGTCAACGGCGAGACGGCTTTCCAGAGGGGCAAGAAACTGGTAGACGGAGACGTGGTTGTTTACGAAGGAAACACCATTAAGATCATCAAATAATCCCGGAAAGAGAACATCCATGATCATCGAGTCCATAGAGCTTAAGAATTACCGCAATTATGAAGAACTACATATGGAACTGAATCAGGGAACGAATATTCTCTATGGCGACAATGCCCAGGGAAAGACAAATGTTCTGGAGTCAGTCTATGTCTGCTGCACCTCCAAGTCACACCGCAGCGCAAAAGACAGGGATATCATCCGTTTCGGTCAGGATGAGTCCCATATTAAGCTTCAGATCCGAAAAAATGATATTCCCTGCCGCATTGATATGCATTTAAAGAAAAATAAGCCCAAGGGAATCGCCATTAACGGGGTTCCCATTCGAAGGGCCAGCGAACTGTTTGGTCTGGCCAATGTGGTATTTTTTTCCCCTGAGGATTTAAACATCATAAAGAATGGTCCCTCGGAGCGGCGCCGTTTTATTGATATGGAATTGTGTCAGCTGGATAAGCTCTACGTCCATTCTCTGGTTCAGTATAACCGGGTTCTCCTGCAGAGGAACCGTCTCCTTAAGGAACTGTCCTTTAAACCGGAATATGAACCAACACTGGACATTTGGGATGAACAGCTGGTAAAATACGGGAAAGAGGTTATTACCTCCCGTCGTTCTTTTATCCGGCAGCTGGGAGAGATTATACGGGGAATCCACACCCGGCTTTCCGGCGGGAAAGAGGAGATATCCGTTTTCTATGATCCGGATACACAAGAGGAGGAACTTGAGACGGCCCTTTTAAAGAACCGTTCCCAGGATATCCGACAAAAGACTACTCTGGCAGGTCCTCACAGGGATGATATCAATTTTATTGTAAATGGTATCGATATCCGACGGTTTGGCTCCCAGGGCCAGCAGCGTACCGCCGCCCTTTCTCTGAAGCTGTCCGAACTGGAGCTTGTAAAGCTGGTAAGTAAGGATGCTCCCATCCTTCTTTTGGATGATGTTCTCTCGGAACTGGACGGCAGCCGCCAGACCCAGCTTCTGTCCGCCATACAGGATATTCAGACCATGATCACCTGTACCGGGCTGGAGGATTTTGTTAATAACCGGTTCCCTATTGACAAAATCTTCAAAGTAGTGGACGGAAAGGTATACAGCCAGAATTGACACACATAAGAAGTTACCTGAAAAGAAAGGAAGATATAGAACATGGCAGAGCAGCAATACGGAGCAGATCAGATCCAGATCCTGGAAGGACTTGAGGCAGTGAGAAAGCGTCCCGGTATGTATATCGGCAGCACCTCTGCCAGAGGCCTTCATCATCTGGTTTATGAGATCGTAGATAACGCAGTAGATGAAGCCCTTGCGGGATACTGCGGCTCCATTAACGTTACCATCAATGAGGACAATTCCATCACCGTTATCGATGACGGACGGGGAATCCCTGTAGATATACAGAAAAAAGCGGGTATCCCGGCTGTGGAGGTAGTATTTACGATCCTTCATGCAGGAGGCAAATTCGGAAGCGGCGGATATAAGGTTTCCGGCGGGCTTCACGGCGTAGGCGCCTCCGTTGTAAATGCCCTTTCCCAGTGGCTGGAGGTTCAGGTCTACCGGGATGGAAAGGTATATGAACAGCGGTATGAGCGGGGCAAGACAATGTATCCCCTGAAAGTAGCTGGAACGTGCAGTTCTGACAAGCATGGCACCCGCGTATGTTTCCTTCCAGACAAGGAGATCTTTGAGGAAACCGTATTTGACTATGATACACTGAAAATGCGTCTGCGGGAAACTGCGTTTCTTACAAAGAACCTAAGGATCAGCCTCAGGGATGAGCGGGAGGAAAAGCATGAGCATACCTTCCACTATGAGGGCGGAATCAAGGAATTTGTGTCTTATTTGAATAAGGGCAAGACGCCCCTTTATGAAAATGTGCTCTACTGCGAAGGCACAAAGGATGGTGTATACGTGGAAGTGGCCATGCAGCACAATGATTCCTATACCGAGAACATTTACACCTTTGTAAATAATATCAACACCCCCGAAGGCGGCACCCATCTGACCGGTTTTAAAAATGCCCTTACAAAGACCTTTAATGACTACGCCAGAAAGAGCAGGCTGTTAAAAGACAATGAGGAAAGCCTTTCAGGTGAAGATATCCGAGAGGGTCTGACTGCGATCATAAGCGTAAAGGTAGGGGAACCGCAGTTCGAGGGACAAACCAAGCAGAAGCTGGGAAACAGCGAGGCCAGAGCCGCTGTTGACAATATCGTTAGTGAGCAGCTGACCTATTACCTGGAGCAGAATCCGGCGGCAGCCAGAGCCATGTGCGAAAAGTCCATTATGGCCCAGAGGGCAAGAGCAGCAGCCAGAAAAGCCAGAGATTTAACCCGCCGTAAGTCTGCCCTGGAGGGAATGGCTCTTCCGGGAAAGCTTGCAGACTGCTCTGACAAAAATCCTGAAAACTGTGAGATCTATATCGTAGAGGGAGACTCTGCGGGCGGCTCTGCAAAGACCGCCCGCTCCCGCGCAACCCAGGCTATCCTGCCTCTTCGCGGTAAGATCTTAAACGTAGAAAAAGCCAGAATGGATAAGGTTTACGCCAATGCAGAGATTAAGGCCATGATCACAGCCTTCGGAACCGGTATCCATGATGATTTCGATATCAGTAAGCTTCGCTACCACAAGATCATTATCATGACCGATGCCGATGTGGACGGTGCTCATATCAGTACCCTGCTTTTGACCTTTATTTACCGCTTTATGCCGGAGCTGATCAAGCAGGGCTATGTATATCTGGCACAGCCGCCCTTATATAAGATCGAGAAAAACAAGCGTGTCTGGTATGCCTACAGCGATGAGGAACTCAATTCCATCCTGGTGGAGATCGGCCGTGACAACAGCAACAAGATCCAGCGCTATAAGGGTCTGGGAGAGATGGATGCGGAGCAGCTTTGGGAGACCACCATGGATCCTGAGCGCCGGATTCTCCTTCGCGTGACCATGGATGAGGAGACAACCTCTGAGGTAGATCTGACCTTTACCACCCTGATGGGAGACCAGGTGGAGCCAAGAAGGGAATTCATTGAAAATAATGCGAAAAAGGTAAAAAATCTGGATATCTGATAATGGTCCGGCCATGTATGGCAGAACTGTTTCGCTGCAAATGAGATCGAACATAAAGGAGATAGACTATGGAACCAAATGTATTTGACAAGGTCCATGACGTAGACCTGAAAAAGACCATGGAACAGTCCTATATCGACTATGCCATGAGCGTCATAAGCGCCAGAGCTCTGCCTGACGCCAGGGACGGCCTTAAGCCCGTTCAGCGCCGTGTGCTCTTTTCCATGATAGAGTTAAACAACGGGCCGGATAAGCCCCATCGTAAATGCGCCCGTATCGTCGGAGATACCATGGGTAAATATCATCCCCACGGCGACAGCTCCATCTACGGAGCTCTGGTAAATATGGCTCAGGACTGGTCCACCCGCTACCCGCTGGTAGACGGCCATGGAAACTTTGGTTCCGTGGACGGAGACGGCGCTGCGGCCATGCGATATACAGAGGCCCGTTTAAGCCGTATCTCCATGGAAATGCTTGCGGATATCAATAAAGATACCGTAGACTTTGTACCCAACTTTGACGAGACGGAAAAGGAGCCTCTGGTTCTGCCTTCCCGTTTCCCCAACCTGCTTGTAAACGGTACCTCCGGAATTGCTGTAGGTATGGCGACGAATATTCCTCCTCACAATCTCCGTGAAGTCATCGGCGCTGTTTCATTGATGATTGACAACCGGATCAATGAGGACAGGGATACTACATTAGAAGAGATCATGGAAGTGATTAAAGGTCCCGATTTCCCTACAGGAGCTACTATTTTAGGCCGAAGAGGCATTGAAGAGGCTTACCGTACCGGACGGGCCAAGATCAAGGTAAGGGCCGTTACCAATATTGAAACCATGGCAAACGGCAAGTCCAGGATCATTGTCACAGAGCTTCCCTATATGGTCAATAAGGCACGTCTGATCGAAAAGATTGCGGATCTGGTAAAAGAAAAGAAAGTTGACGGCATTACCTATATCGGCGATGAGTCCAACCGCGAGGGTATGCGGATCAATATTGAGCTGCGCCGTGATGTAAATGCCAATGTTATTTTAAATCAGCTTCTTAAGCATACACAGCTGCAGGATACCTTTGGCGTAATCATGCTGGCTCTTGTCAACAACCAGCCAAAGATTTTGAACCTGCATCAGATGCTGGACGTATACATCTCTCACCAGAAGGAGGTAGTCAGAAGACGGACACAGTACGATTTAAATAAGGCAGAGGAGCGGGCTCACATATTAGAAGGCCTGCTGATCGCCCTGGATCATATTGACGAGGTGATCCGAATTATCCGCAGCAGTGCCAATGTGGCAGAGGCCAAGGCGCAGTTAATGGAACGTTTTGGACTTTCTGACGCTCAGTCTCAGGCTATCGTGGATATGAGACTGCGCGCTCTTACCGGTCTGGAACGGGAGAAGCTGGAAAATGAATATAAAGAGCTTCAGGCAAAGATTGCGGAGTTAAAGGCGATCCTGGCAGATGAGAAAAAGCTTCTTGCTGTAATCAGGGAAGAAATCAATGTGATTGCCGCTAAATACGGGGATGACAGGAGAACCGCCATCGGTTTTGATGATGACGTATCCATGGAGGATCTGATCCCCGATGAAGATACCGTCGTTGCCATGACCCATTTAGGCTACATCAAGCGGATGGACGCAGACAACTTTAAGAGCCAGAACCGGGGCGGAAAGGGCATAAAGGGAATGCAGACCATAGAGGAGGACTATATTGAGGACCTTCTTATGACGACCAATCACCATTACATGATGTTCTTTACCAATACAGGACGGGTATACCGTTTAAAGGCCTACGAGATTCCGGAGGCAGGACGCACCGCTCGGGGAACCGCTATTGTGAACCTCCTACAGCTTCAGCCGGGAGAAAAGATCACGGCTATTATTCCCATGCGGGAATTTAACGAGGATCAGTACCTTATAATGGCTACCAGAGAAGGTATGATCAAGAAAACACCAATGGTAGAATACGGCAATGTCCGTAAGAACGGCCTTCAGGCCATTGTTTTAAAGGACGGGGACGAGCTGATTGAGGTAAAGGCTACCGATGACCAGCAGGATATCTTCTTAGTTACCAAGAAAGGTATGTGTATACGCTTTAAGGAAAAGGATGTGAGAACCACGGGCCGTGTGTCCATGGGTGTGATTGGTATGCGCTTTGAGGAAGATGATGAAATCATCGGTATGCAGACTGCAAATCAGGGCGAGGAGCTTCTTGTTGTATCTGAAAATGGAATGGGCAAGCGGACGCCGACAGCAGAGTTTAAGCCGCAGTTCAGAGGCGGAAAGGGTGTGCTCTGCTACAAGATTACAGAAAAGACAGGTTCCTTAGTAGGGGCCAAACTGGTAAATGACGGAAGAGAGATTATGCTTATTACCACCGAAGGCATCATTATCCGAATGTCCGTAGATGATATTTCCGTTATTGGAAGAAACACCTCCGGTGTAAAACTTATGTCTATTGACCAGAATTCAGATATTAAGGTAGCCAGCATTGCCAAGGTTCGTGAAAACGAGACCAAGGACAGCAATGTCTATAATGAGGAATACGAGGAGGAGGTCCAAACGGCAGAGGAAGAGTAAGACAGAGGAATTTAAAACGTCTGTTTTGCAGCTCTGATATAAAATAAAAATGAGGTGCCCAAAAAGGAGATTCATCGCAGTCATATGTTGAAAAGCTTTTCTTTTTTGGTGCCTCATTTCATTTTTGCTGCAGCAAAAGAATCAAGTAATGCAATATATATGTATTGCTGTAAAGGGGATAGCTCACTGTCTGTACACCAGTGTGGAATAGAACTGTAAAAACATTAAAAAGTTGAAAAATATGTCTTGACATAACAAGATCCCTTTAGTATAATACCATATGCGTCTGACGAACAAATATGTTCATTAGAAGCACTTATATGGAATATGAATTCGGAGAAATACTCAAGAGGCCGAAGAGGCGCCCCTGCTAAGGGTGTAGGTCGGGAAACCGGCGCGAGGGTTCAAATCCATCTTTCTCCGCTCTTCTTTCCAAAATGCTGATTAAAAAAGTAGTTGACATGGATGCTTGAATGTGATATCATTGATACTCGCTGAGGTGATCAGCAAGAAGTGAAGTAAAATAAAAAATAAAAAAGTTGTTGACAAACAAAAGCAACTGTGGTAAGATATAAAAGTTGCTGCTGAACAAGACAACAACAAAAGTTCCTTGAAAATTGAAGATTAAACAGTATGTAAAAC
>SKEX01000072.1_pt1 | contig 130535 bp, 140 predicted proteins | sample 4841451 | NCBI WGS metagenome assembly SKEX01 (sample SAMN11008798, study PRJNA524170) | human gut metagenome | isolation source: fecal sample from pouch patient p38, | place: Israel: Tel-Aviv | reverse complement strand
ATTTCGTATTGCAACCTCATATCTTGTCAATGTACAAAAGAGTGCCTTGATGAGCAGCACATCGAACGGTTTTCTCTTTAAGAACTGCTACAGTCAGTGTAGCATATTTAACAACAATCAACAAGGCGCCTCCTGATAAAAAGACCTGCAATTTCCAGATCTTCCGGCGTTGTAATTTTTATATTTTCATAAGAACCGAAAACAAGCTTGACTGGATGTTCTGTCATTCTTTCAACAACCATCGCATCATCTGTCGCCTTCTCCCATCCACTCTGGATTAATTTTTCATAAGCAGCACGCACCAGTTTTGCATCAAATACCTGAGGTGTCTGCACTTGCCAGACATATGCCCTGTCCGGCGTCTGAACAGCATACTGATTCTGATCTGCAATTTTAATTGTATCTTTCACAGGCATACCTACGACACACGCTTGATCTCTCAAAACACATTCGTATGCCCGCTCTACCATTTCTTCATTTACAAACGGTCTTGCCCCATCATGGATGAACACAATTCCATCTTCCACATATTTTAGTCCATGGTACACAGACTCATAGCGTTCTTTTCCTCCCGCCACTATCTGTACCACCTTGTCAAAACCATATTGTTGTACAATCTTTTCTCTGCAATAGTCTATTTCACGTTCTCCTGTGACAAGAACGATCTCATCAATATATCTGGACTCCTGGAATACATGCAAGCAATAATACAACACCGGCTTTCCTTCTAATTCTAGATACTGCTTCTGGATCGCTGTCCCCATCCGGCTTCCACTCCCGGCTGCCAACACGATCGCCGTACATTTTTTTTCTCGTTTGTCCTTTTTCTGCTCCATCTGGCATTGCACATCCTTTCCCGAATCTCTTTTCCCTACCGACAACCGGAGTCTACCGTTCTCCCAGTTTCAAATTCGGCACAGCATTTAGATCCCATCCATGTCTTGTTCCCGCCAGGTACTCATAATAAGCTGCAACTCCTATCATTGCTGCATTGTCCGTGCAGTAAATTGGTGATGGATGATAGAATTTGACTCCTTTCTTATCACACGCTTCCTGCATTGCAGCTCTGAGGGCGCTATTCGATGCTACCCCACCAGCAATCGCAAATTTTTTTAATCCAAACTCATCCACTGCTTTCATCGCATTTTCTACAAGTACATCTGTCACCGCTTTCTGGAAAGATGCTGCGATGTCCGCCTGAGAATAACTTTCCCCTTTCATCTGACAGCCATTGATATAATTCAATACCGCCGATTTCACACCACTGAAGCTAAAATCATACGGCGAATCACTCATATGTGCTTTCGGAAAGACAATTGCTTCCGGATTTCCCTCCTTAGACAACTTATCGATCTTCGGTCCACCCGGATATCCAAGCCCAATTGCCCGCGCCACTTTATCAAACGCTTCGCCCGCGGCATCGTCTCTTGTTCTTCCGATAATTTCATAAGTTCCATAATCTTTCACACGAACCAGATGTGTATGTCCTCCCGATACTACAAGACATACAAACGGAGGCTCTAAGTCTTTATTTTCAATATAATTTGCAGAAATATGTCCCTCGATATGATGTACTCCCACCAAAGGAAGTCCTTTTGCATATGCAATCGCCTTAGCCTCTGCAACCCCGACAAGCAACGCTCCTACAAGCCCCGGTCCATAAGTGACTCCGATTGCATCGATTTCATCCAATGTTACCCCTGCTTCTTTCAACGCCTCCTCAATCACCTGATTGATCTTCTCAATATGCTTTCTGGAGGCAATCTCCGGAACAACCCCTCCATATAATTTATGTAATTCAATCTGTGATGAAATGACATTGGAGAGGATTTCTCTTCCTCCCCGCACGACTGCTGCCGCTGTCTCATCACAAGAACTTTCTATTGCCAGTATTGTGATTTCTTTTTCTTTCATCTTCTTACTCCTCTTCTGGAAAATCCAGTTCCACAGACATACTGTCGCTGCCGGCTTTTGCCTGCGGAAAAATTTTTTGCACTTCCTCTATAAAAAATTCCGGGCGCGTCAGAGACGGACTGTAATGTGTCAGCCACATTTCCTTTACCTCGGCCTCTTTTGCAAGCTGCGCCGCTTCGTAAAATGTCATATGCTTATATTCTACCGCCTTGCATGCCTTTTCTTTCTCCCCGTACATTCCTTCACAAATAAACAGATCGGAATGTTTCGCATTCACACGAATCGAGTCTGTCGGCCTTGTATCTGTCGTATAGGTAAGTTTGATTCCACGGCGCGGAGCACCCAGAACCATATCTGGGGTAAATACATTTCCTTCATGCTCAATCGTCTCACCTTTTTGCAAATGCTTCCAATATTGTTTTGGAATCGCATGACCCATCGCTCTTGTTACATCAAATTTTCCAGCACGGTCAATCTCCAGTGTATACCCGTAACAAAGCACATTATGATTGACACGAAACGCTTTCAGACGATATCCATTTAATTCAAAAGTCTGCTCCGGTCCTTCAATTTCTTTGTATATGATCGGAAATGGAAGTTCCGGCGCAATGACGCGAAGAGCGCTCACAACACGCTCAAGCCCTTTCGGTCCTATTAACGTCAACGGTTCTCTTCTGTCTGCATTTCCCATTGTAAGCAAAAGCCCCGGCAGTCCACTGATGTGATCTCCATGATAATGAGTAAAACAAATCACATCAATCGGCTTAAAGCTCCACCCTTTCTCTTTGATCGCAATCTGCGTTCCTTCTCCACAGTCGATCAGCAGACTACTTCCATTAAATCTCGTCATCAGAGCAGTCAGCCACCGATAAGGCAGTGGCATCATCCCACCCGTTCCGAGAAGACAAACATCTAACATGTGATTCTCCTTCTATTATTTCTTCTCTACCGGAATCGAAAAGTCTGAAATCCATGCATCGTAACACTCTTCGCAGAGATCAAACTCGTGTACTTCGTTATCTTTTCCCGAGAAATATCCCCAGCGCTTCTCTACATGGAGGAAATCTGCCTCTCTGAGAATTTCTTTTCCACATTTGTTGCAAAATACTTTATCTAATTCCGTCGTCTCAACTTTTTTATACTGGCGCATACAATTCCTCCTATGAAAAATCCTTCTTTTTTCTTGTTGTCACGCCTTTATTATATTGATTTTTAAAACAGATTCCTAGCGGGAACTGTTTCCTTTTTTTCCATGTTCTTACAATGCCCCAACCCCTATTCAGATAGGTTCTTTTGCATAGTCAATCCATGTTCCATAGGTTCTTTATAATAATCCTTCCGCAGGGAAATCGTCTCGAATCCATACTTTGTATACAGGCACCTCGCAGCATCATTGCTTGCCCGCACTTCAAGAATCACATCCTTGATTCCTCTCTCAGCACAAACTTTCCATAAATGTTCCAACAAATTTCCTGCAATTCCTTTTCCACGCGCTTTGGGAGCCACCGCTATTTTCCCAATATCCGCACTATCCATCACCGCATAGACAATGCAATATCCGCAGATCTCCTCTGCTTCTTCTGCCACAAGGACAAAAAAATGCTCCAGCTCATATGCCTTTCTAATGTCTGCCATACTCCACCGATCGGATGGGCAAAAACATTGCTCCTCCAGCGCATATAGCGGCATGATGTCGGATTCTTTCATTCCTCGAATGATCATTTTCCCTGCTGCTCCTTCTCTTCTCGCTCTAAACGCTCGCGTTCTGCCTGTGACATTCTAAGATAATCCGGCTGATGATCCTCCGCACGTTCTATCTTTCCTTCTTTCCAATACTGAACTGCCAGTGTCCCAACAGCTGCTGCCCGCTGCCGATTCATATGAGATGGGGCAAATCTTACCGGAACATGCAAAAGTTGCTCTAACTGTTCTTTGTATACCGGAACACCGTCCCCTAAAAATGTCACCTGCTCTCCTCGTTCATTCAGTTTTTCTGCAAGAGCTGATATTTCTATCGCCATCTGCGGCTCTTCTACTACAAACTCCTCTCGGAACCGATAAATTCCGGTATAAACCTGATTTCTCCTTGCATCCATGATTGGGCAGATTACCCCTTCATTTCCATATAAGTTATAAGCAAGTCCATCCACCGTAGGAATATGGATCAACGGCTTTTTTAACGCGAGTCCGAGTCCTTTCGCCGTCGCCGATCCAATTCGCAGCCCGGTAAAGGACCCAGGTCCTCCCGCCACTGCGATTGCATCAATCTCACCAAGGTTCATCTCTGTCATTTTTACGATTTCATCCAGCATTGGAAGCAGCGTCTGTGAATGAGTCTTCTTATAATTCACTGTGTATTCCGCAATTGTCTGTTCTTCCTCTACAACTGCCACTGACGCCACCAAACCAGAACTGTCTAATGCCAATATCCGCATAGTTTCACTTCTTTCTTTTTCATTGTCTATCATCTGTTTTAGAAAGGTCACTATTTCTAACGCAACCTCTTTTCCAACTTCTTTTTTCTCTCGTTCCTATACTCCAAGTTCTCTTACCGTAATCCGTCGGAAATCAAACCCTTGATCCAGATCTTTCTCAATAGTAATCTCTGTCCGTCTCTGTGGCAAGATCTCTTCAATCAGATTTGACCACTCAATCAGAGATACTCCCTGACCATAGAAGTAATCTTCATATCCGATCTCTTCCATTTCCTCAATATCCCCAATCCGATATACGTCAAAATGATAAAACGGGAGCCTTCCCTCCTCATATACCTGTACGATTGTGAATGTCGGGCTGCTAATCGCCTCTTCAATCTGAAGCCCTCTTGCCAATCCCTGCGTAAATACAGTCTTCCCCACGCCCAGATCGCCAATCAGTGTATAGATCTCGCCTGCTTTTGCCAGTTCTCCGATTTTTTTCCCAAACTCAAACGTCTCCTTCGGACTTCTTGTCTCTATTACCATAGTTTTCCTTCCTTTTCCCTCTTACCGTACCTGACGGATCTTCACTTTCGCCGGCGCCATATGTGTTGAGATCATCTGCACAGCTGCTGTATACTGCTCTCCTAGCGCTTCCTTCGGAAAAACAAGCGCACGTACCCGCGTGATATAAAGAATCAATGTCCGGTTCGTAGAAACTGCCTTCTGAAATTCTTCCCATTTCACCTCTGTCTGCTGATCTTCCTGGGAAATAGTGATTCCTTCTTCGGTCAACTCATATGTGATTGGCTTTTGGAACATCGGCGTTGTCTTTACCTGCGCCTTCGCCTTTGACTTCAGTGTGAGAGGTGTCATAACAAGAAAAACTGCGGCAAAAAAGAAAAACATCATACCTGCGGTATAATCTCCTTGTGCCATCGCCCGGATTCCAAGTCCAAGTACAACAACTCCAAAAATCGCTCCGATCAGCCCACTGAGATGGCTGTATGTGTGATACAGCAAAAAGTCATACATTGCTCTCGGTGTCATCTGAACATCCATTTTCACTGACATTGCTTAATCCCTCCATTACTTTTTCTGTCTCATACGCAAAATGGTATGTTATAAAATTATAACATACCACCCTTTTCCTTACAATAACACTTGCCGGATTTTCTTATAGACAAAAAATACGATCAAAGATACCAAAATCCCTTTCAGCAAATTAAACGGTGCCACTGCAAAAAGGACAAAGGTCATCAGACCAGTGATTGCACCATTTACCTCTGTGCCCATCGATACCAGAGCATCCAAGGGCATCTCAAATGCTTTTGCATACACCGGAAGCAAAATATAAGCATTCAGAACACATCCGAGAATAGTCATGATCACAGTTCCAAGCACCATCCCCGTCACCGCTCCACTCTTCGTACGCTTTTTCTGATAGATCAGCGCCGCTGGAACGCAGAATGCACATCCAATCAGGAAATTTGCTGCATCTCCGATCCCCATCGTCATCGTTCCTTTGATTGCAACATTTAGGATCACCTTGATCAATTCGATTAAAACCCCCGCAAACGGTCCCATCGAAAAACATCCGATCAACACTGGAACCTCACTGAAATCAATCTTATAGAACGCCGGTGCGAATGGGAGCGGAATCTCAAACTGCATCAAAATAATTGCAAGTGCCGATAACATCCCAATCTGAACAAGCGTCCTTGTGTTCACCTTTGTCTTCTCTGCTACATTTGTACTCATTTTTCTTCTCTCCTTCTTTTTCTAAAATTTAAAAGAAAGAAAATCTTCCGGAAATCTTTGATCAGCTTTCCTCCATCCCCCAAAAGGTGAAAGAATTGCACCTACATTTCCTGCAAAGTAAAAATTCCCCCGAAATAACTTCCGGGGGAACTTTGATTCTCGCGCAAAAATCTATCCGCTATCACACGATCTGATTTACGATCAAATGATTCTTCTCTCATCCAGACTATACTGTCGGTACTGGAATCTCACCAGTTCAGCCACCTGTTCCCAGGCAGGTCGCGGACTTTACCGCCGGTTGGGACTTGCACCCTACCCCGAAGAATTTTCCTATTCTTTTTCATATCGCCTATTATACGACGGTTTTAAAAATTGTGCAAGCCTTTCTCACAAGGATTCTATTAATCTTATACAATCCCCCTGCAACAACTGCTATCATACAACCGATGACTACAAATAAAAGATAACTTTGCAACAAAGTTACTTTGGTAAGATCTACAAAATTCATAACATTAATAATAATGATATGATGTACTAAAAAAACTGCATAAGAATATTTGCTGATTCCTTCACAAATTTTTTTAATTCCTTTATTTTTCACCAAAGCAGACACAAAAACTAATACAAGAAAAGAGGAAATTCCAATATATGTTGTCTGTATACTTGCTGGGATTTCCGGCTTGAAAATCATATTGGCAATAATAAGTATCAATGCTAATATCGATATTTTCCAGTCTGCCCTCCAGTTTAACTTTACAAAAATCATACCAAATGCAAATTCCGGCAATCGAACAAGCAAAATAGTTGCCGGTACAAGCGCTATCTTACTGCAAATAACAAGTCCGATTATATATCCAGCCACGACCAAAGCAACTGCTCCCCATAAATTTGTATTTATTGCTTTCTTTAAAACCGGAAAAATAATATACAATAAAATAATCGCTCCTAAAAACCACTCTCCAAGTAAATAAAATGTCGCATATCCATTTACACTGAGTAACCCATCAAATCCTAATATAGTAAAAAGAAATCTCCATTTTGGAATTCCATCTCCAATCATCGTGCGGTTCTTCAACACATACACTGCTAAAACAGCACTGTATGCCATCCAAAACATAGGATAAATGGACATAAATCGCTTTTGATAAAACCTTTTCCAATCATTCTCCTTTTCATAGACATACATCAATGCTGCCCCTGAAATTATAAAAAATAATGAGACTCCCCATTCTCCACTTCCTATATTCCCTATTTTTTCCAGCCCTATCATTCTCCCCTTAATTTCTGGGATATGTGCGGAATATCTAGCATTAAAATGAGTGATCACAATTGAAACTGCCGCGATTGCTCGAATAAAATCCAAGTAGAATAATCTTTCTTTTCTAGTATTCATCTATTTTCTTCTCCGTCTCCGTCTTCGTCTCTTCTTTCTGACCGCATCCACATATGCGATTCTTCCTACAAGTGCAGCACCTCCGGCAAGCAATACTGCGAGTATTCCTTTTCCTATCGCGCCCAGTCCGCTTTTTGCTTCCGAAACTATCTGTTTCTGCTGATAGGTAACTGAAGGCGCTGCGTATCCCGGAAGATACTGCCGTTCAAGATCAACAAATACTTTGCCATCTTCCATCTTAAACTTTATTTTTTCTTCTTTTGGCACACAGTCCCACAGGTCTTTCTTTGTTACAATTTTCTCTTTTCCAATCTGATGTGTTCCTTTTGGCAGAACCTTTCGATACTCGTATTTCTCAAATGCCTGTTCCATAATTGCATTCCCAACAAGATGACGAAGTTCTTCTCCGGTCTGGTCTGTCCAGTCCGAAACCCCCATCACAATTTCCACAAGCCTCGTATCCTGACGTTTTGCAGTAGAGGAATAATTAAACCCTGCTCTTCCGCTGGAACCAGTTTTTAACCCATCTGTCCCTTTCAGACCATACTTTGCCCCTTCCAGAGAAATCTGATACGACTTAAAATGTTCTTCATACGGGGTACCTTCTTTCACTACAATTTCTGGAGAACTCGTATGTGTCAATATATCCGGGTAAGTCTTTACAAAATAACTGCACAGCAGTGCGTAATCTTGTGGGGAAGTCACATTATCTGCATCTGCCGGTAGATTTTTCGGAGCATACGGATACAGCAGGTCATTTGTGACACCAACACAATTGTAATAAGTAGTATGCGTCATCCCAATCTCTTTTGCTTTCTGATTCATCAGCGCTACAAATTTATCCGGATCCGGCTCCACTAAATCTGCAAGCATATACGTGGCTGCCGCCGAAGATGGGACAATGATCAGATCGATCAATTCTCCCACCGTATAGGTTGCTCCCATCTGCATCACATTGTTGCTGAGCGCATATCTTCCGGCAATATCTGTATACTTTTCATTCACCGCTACCTGCATGTCCTTTTCAAATTTTCCTTCCTCCATCGCATCATATGCGAGCAAAATTGTCATCAATTTTGTCATACTGGCCGGAGCCCAGGAAACATCTTTATTCTCCTCCCACAAAATCTGCCCGGTATGGATCTCTGTAATGATAGAACCTGCCGGCTGATAACGATCGTCCAACTGATAGCCACTTTCCCTCGCTACATCGATCGCACGTTTTCCGGATTTTTTCTTTTCTTCTTCCTCCACCTGCTGCGCTTCCACCTGCCCTGCAGGAAGCAGCACTGTCAAAAGCGCTATACACAGCGCGATTACCCAACTCCTTTTTTTCATCTGTTCTTCCCTCTCTTTTCTCAGTCCCACATCTGCGTGTATCTTTACTGTTTTACTCCTCTTCTTCCCATCCAAAAGAGCGTTTTACAGCCTTCTCCCAGCCATGAATTTTTTCTTCCCGTTCATTTTCCTTTAATTTTGGATAGAACACCTTATCAATCGCCCAGTTCTTTCCGACGTCTTCTTTGTCCTTCCAGTATCCAACGGCCAGCCCGGCAAGATATGCCGCTCCCATTGCCGTTGTCTCTACACATTCCGGTCGATTGACCGGGGCATTGCAGATATCCGCCTGTACCTGCATCAGAAAATCATTTGCACTGGCACCTCCGTCAACATTGAGTGTACTCAGCGAAATTCCCGAATCTGCCTGCATTGCATGCACAACGTCATTTACCTGATACGCAATAGACTCTAATGTCGCCCGGATAATATGATATCGATTCACACCCCTTGTCAATCCTACGATCGCACCTCTGGCATACTGATCCCAGTGTGGAGCTCCCAGCCCGGTAAATGCCGGCACGACGTAACAGCCGTTCGTGTCTTCCACTCTCTGAGCAAGATATTCCGAATCTTTCGCAGAATCTATCAGCTTCATCTCATCCCGCAGCCACTGGATCGCAGCGCCTGCCACAAAGATAGAACCTTCCAGTGCATACGTCACCTTACCATCCAGTCCCCATGCGATCGTCGTCACAAGACCGTGGTCAGAATACACCGGTTCTGTCCCTGTATTCATCAGAAGGAAACACCCGGTTCCATACGTATTTTTCGCTTCCCCTGCATGGAAACAGGTCTGCCCAAAAAGCGCTGCCTGTTGATCGCCTGCCGCTCCGCTGATTGGGATTTTCCCTCCAAAATAGCTTGCATCTGCATAGCCGTAGATTTCACTGGATGGACACACCTTTGGAAGCATACTTTTTGGAATCTGAAGCTCTTCTAATATATCATCATCCCATTTCAGCTCTTTGATGTTAAACAACATAGTACGGGAAGCATTCGAATAATCGCTGACATGCACACGCCCTTTCGTAAGTTTCCAAATCAGCCATGTCTCCACTGTCCCAAACAGCAATTCTCCTTGCTCTGCCCGCTCTCGGGCCCCTTCGATGTGATCCAACATCCACTTTACCTTTGTCCCCGAAAAATAAGCATCGATCATCAGTCCCGTCTTCTCCCGGAATGATTCTGTAAGTCCCTTTTCTTTCAACTTATCACAGTACTTGGATGTTCTTCTGCACTGCCAGACGATTGCATGTCCGATCGGTTCCCCAGTCTTTTTGTCCCACACAATCGCAGTTTCCCTTTGATTGGTAATTCCAATCGCTGCAATATCTTCCGCAGTTGCTCCAATCTTTGTCATTGCTTCCACTGCCACTCCCAATTGGGAGGACCAGATCTCATTGGCATCATGCTCCACCCATCCCGGCTTCGGAAAATACTGTGTAAACTCCTTCTGTGCCATACTGCATATCTGTCCTTTTTCGTTAAAAAGAATACAGCGATTGCTTGTTGTCCCAGCATCCAGCGCCATTACATATTTCGCCATGCCGCTTCCTCCTTGTTCCTTTTTCTTCTAAATCCCTTTCATCGTTAACTGGATCCGCTTTTTCTGTACATCGACACTCATGACTTTGACATCGACAATGTCACCGACACTCACTGCCTCCAGTGGATGTTTGATAAATTTCTTATCGGTAATCTGCGAAATATGCACAAGTCCATCCTGATGTACTCCGATATCCACAAACACGCCGAAATCAATCACATTTCGTACGGTTCCTTTTAAGACCATCCCCTCCGTCAGATCTTTCATTTCCAGCACATCCGTTCTAAGAATTGGTTTTGGCATCTCCTCACGAGGATCTCTGCCCGGTTTCTCCAGTTCTTTTACAATATCCTGAAGGGTGATCTCTCCGATTCCAAGCTCTTCTGCCAGCTTCTTTTCATTTCTGATTGTTTTAGAAAGTCCCTGAAGTCCTCCTCTGCGGATCTCTTCCGTTGAAAATCCCTGCTGTTTTAAAAGTTTTTCCGCCGCCTCATAAGACTCCGGGTGAACGCTTGTCGCATCCAGCGGATTTTTCCCATCTGTAATCTTGAGAAATCCGGCACACTGTTCGAATGCTTTCGGTCCAAGCTTTGCAACTTTTAGCAGTTCCTTTCTTGACTGGAATTTCCCATGTTCCTCTCTGTACGCTACAATGTTTTTTGCGATTGCACTGCTGATCCCGGAAATATAAGAGAGAAGCGGTGCCGATGCAGTATTTAAATCTACTCCTACCCGGTTGACACAGGATTCTACCACTCCAGAAAGAGCCTCGCTCAATTTCTTCTGGTTCATATCATGCTGATATTGTCCGACACCGATTGATTTTGGATCAATCTTCACAAGTTCTGCAAGCGGATCCTGCAGCCTTCTAGCGATGGATGCCGCACTTCTCTGTCCCACATCAAAACTCGGAAATTCCTCCGTCGCCAGCTTGCTTGCAGAATAGACCGAAGCGCCCGCCTCATTGACGATCACATACTGTACTTTCTCCGGGATCTCCTTTAACAGTTCAACAAGGATTATCTCTGATTCCCGCGATGCCGTACCATTTCCGACAGAGATCAGCGTAATATGGTACTTGCGGATCAGCTTCTTTAACGTATCCTTTGCCGCCTGGATCTTCTGTGGTGTCGTCGGGGCAGTCGGATAGATTACCGTCGTATCTAGTACCTTTCCAGTCTCATCTACAACAGCCAACTTACATCCGGTCCGAAATGCCGGATCCCATCCAAGCACAACCTGTCCAACGATCGGCGGCTGCATTAGAAGTTGTTCCAGATTTTTTCCAAATACTGTGATGGCACTATCCTCTGCCTTTTCTGTCAGGCTGCTCCGGATCTCCCGCTCAATTGCCGGAGCAATCAGTCGTTTGTAGCTGTCTTCTGCCACTTCTTTTAAATATTCTGACGTATATGGATTTTCGGAAACAATGATTTTCTTCTCAAGATACTGCAGAATCTTCTCCTCCGGCGCTTCAATCTTCACGTTCAGAATCTTTTCCTTCTCTCCACGATTCAGTGCAAGGATCCGGTGTCCTGCCAGCCTGCTGACTGGTTCTTCAAAAGAATAGTACATTTCGTAGACAGACTGCACACTATCATCTTTTGCCGAAGAAATCATCTTTCCTTCTTTCACCGTAAGATTCCGAATAAAACTCCGGTAATCTGCCTCGTCAGAAACTGTCTCCGCAAGGATGTCTTTTGCACCTGCAATGGCCTCTTCCACTGTATGTACTTCTTTTTCTGCAGAAATATATTTTTGCGCCTCTTCTTCCAAAGGCTTTTGTATTTTTTGCAACATCAGAAGTGTCGCCAGCGGTTCCAGTCCTTTCTCCTTTGCAATGGTCGCCCTTGTCCGCCTTTTTGGCCGATATGGTCGGTACAGATCTTCCACAGCAACAAGCGTCTGGGCATTTATAATCTGCACTCTCAGTTCTTCTGTCAATTTCCCCTGCTCCTCGATTGAAGCGAGTACCTGCTCCTTCTTCTCCTCAAGATTGCGTAAATATATCAGCCGCTCATGTAAACTTCTAAGCTGCTCATCATTCAGAGAGCCGGTTGCCTCTTTCCGGTACCGCGCAATAAACGGAATCGTATTTCCCTCATCGATCAGTCTGACTGCTGCCTCTACCTGCCATTTCTTTACTTCCAGCTCTTCTGTGAGTTTCTGAATCATATCCATACTGTTCTTTCCTCTCTGCTTTTTATACTGTTACGCTTTATTATAGCTTATTCCCGGTTCAAACGCAAAATCAAATTCCTATCAGAAAAGGAAAGGCTTTCCTCCTATGAAGACCCTGCCTTTCCTTTTTTGCTTGTTCTGTATTTCTTGTTGTAGCTTTCTTAGATCGTCCCCAAAACTTTTAACTGAAAATCCCCACACCGAGCAGTACGATCAGAAGAATAATGAGTATCGCAATGAAACGGTCCATAGATTTCAGTGAAATATTGATTTTGGAATAAAGTGTTTCTCTGCTTAAAAATCCGGTCTTCTTCTCTTCTTCCGGCTTTTCTTCCTGCATATTCTCCCCATCTTGTTCCACTATTTCCTCTGTTTTGCTCTCTGTGATTTCCTTTTCTTCTATTTCCTCTTCTGCGCTTCTCATCTGTGCTTCGCTCATAGCCTGCCCCTTTCTAAAAAATTCCTCATGCAGATCACGAGATTTACATGAGGAATTGCTATTGTCCTTCTATCTTTTATTTCTTTGCAAGATACTTTCTTACGTCGATAGATACTGCAAGGATAATGATAATACCTTTGATGATATATTGCAAGTATGGGTTGATTCCAAGGAAATTAAAGCTGTAGTTGATTACCTGGAGGAGAACTACACCAAGAACAACTCCCGGGATTGTACCAACACCACCGTTGAATGATACACCACCGATTACACAACCTGAAATCGCATCCAGGTCATAGTTTAAACCTGTACCTGTATTGACAGACTGGATACGTCCTGCCTCTAAGAAAGCTGCAAGTCCGTAAAGCACACCGGCTACAAGATACACACCCATAATGTTTTTTGTAATATTTACACCGGATACTGCGGCAGCTTCTTTATTTCCACCGATTGCAAACATATTTTTTCCAAGTGTTGTCTTATTCCAGATCACCCACATAACTGTTGCAGAAAGTGCAAAATAAATGATCAGGTATGGAAGTTCGAAGCTTCCGATTTTGAAAGATCCGTTGACAAAGTTCAAGAATTTTTCATTGAAAGAAGACAATGCCTGTGCTCCGCCTTCCTGGCTGTCAATATAAATACATGTTGCACCAAATGCGATTGTCTGTGTACCTAAGCTGACGATAAATGCATGCAAGTTTAATTTTGCAACACCAAATCCGTTGAGCGCACAGAACGCAACACCGATCAGAATACTTGCTGCCAGTGGTAAGATTAACGGAAGATCTTTTGTAATCTCCGGATACATTCTGGAAGCATATGTTGTTGCCTGTACAAGAGAAGCTGATACAGCAGCACAACATCCAAGGATACGTCCTGCAGAGAGGTCGGTTCCGGCAAGTACGATCATACCTGCAACACCGAGTGCAAGAATACCTCTTGTAGACGCCTGGGTTAAAATCTTAATAAAGTTTGACGGATGTAAAAATCCCGGTTCAATGATGATGACTACGATGATCATCAATCCTAAAATTATGTATAACGCATAGTTTAATAAAAATTCGTTGAGATTAAATTTTTTCTTTTCCACGTCGACACCCCCTGTGTTAAATGTATTTTGCAGCCAGTCGCATGATTTCTTCCTGCTCCTGTCCGTGATAATCCTTCTTCATATCTAAGATACCTGCCACACGACCGTTACTCATAACAAGGATACGGTCACAGATACCGATCAGCTCCGGCATTTCTGAAGAAACTACCATGACTCCTTTGCCTTTTGCGGCAAGATCATTGATCAGCTGATAAATCTCAAATTTTGCACCGACATCGATACCTCTTGTCGGTTCATCCAGAAGCAGCACTTCCGGCTCTGTCAGAAGCCAGCGTCCAATAATGACTTTCTGCTGATTTCCTCCTGAGAGAGATTTGATATGTGTCTTAGACGAAGGTGTCTTCACATGCATACTGTCAATCACCCATTTGGCATCTTTCTCCATCTTCTTTGTAGAGAGAAGACCACATTTCAGATAAGACTTCATGTTTGCAAGTACTGCATTAAACGTAATACTCTGAAGCGGAATGATACCAGTTGCACGCCGTTCTTCTGTCAGAAGTGCAAATCCATTTTTAATCGCCTGACGGGAATCCTTATTGTAGATTTCCTTTCCATGCAGTTCGATCTTTCCGCTTTCTCTGTGTGCAATTCCGAAAATCGTCTCAAGCAACTCTGTTCTTCTGGAACCTACAAGCCCTGCGACACCAAGCACTTCTCCTTTTCTCAGTTCAAAAGAAGCATCGATACAGCTTGGCATATATTTTCCAGTCAGCCCTTCTACTTTCATCAACACTTCTCCCGGCTTATTAGTCTTCTCCGGGAAACGTTCCGTCAGATCTCGACCTACCATCAACTTGATGATTTCATCCATTGTGATATCTTTTGCAGACTTTGTTGCGATCCATTTTCCATCACGCATGATCGTAACGTCATCCGAAATCTCCAGAATCTCTTCCATCTTATGGGAAATATATACCATACCAACTCCACGATCGCGCAGACGGTTGATGATCCTAAATAAATGTCCAACTTCTTCCTTAGTCAGGGAAGATGTAGGCTCATCAAGTACAAGGATCTTGGCATCGTAAGATACTGCTTTCGCAATCTCTACCATCTGCCTCTGTGAGACAGACAACTCACCGATGATTGTTTTGGGATCTACATCAATATCAAGATCCTCAAAAATTTTCTTTGTCTCCTCGTAGCATTTCTTATCGTCAATAAAGCCGCCCTTTTTAATGAATCTTCCAAGCCACAGGTTCTCCATTACGCTGCGCCGCAATACCTGGTTCAGCTCCTGATGTACCATTGCCACCCCATTGTCAAGCGCTTGCTTCGGATTTGTAAAACGCACTGGTTTTCCATCAATTTTGATCTCCCCGGCATCCTCTACATAGACACCGAACAGACATTTCATTAATGTACTTTTTCCTGCTCCATTCTCTCCCATAAGAGCGTGGACGCTTCCCTTTTTCAGCATTAAATTTGCTTTATCGAGTGCTTTGACACCTGGGAACTGCTTTTCAATGTTCGTCATTTCCAGAATATATTCTGACATTTTTTCGCTCACCACTCTTCCTCATACTGCGAAGTGCGTTTGAAAATTGCGGAAAAGAACTTTCAAATACACTCCAGAGCATATCTCTTTCCTTTGATACACTCTATGAGAGGTGGTACAAGAATCATTGCCTCCTGCACCACCTCAGTTATTTGTTACATGTTACAAATGAATCTTAAAACTATTTTGTAATAGGTGCATATGGAATACGAACTGAGAATCCGTCTTCTGCCATTTCGTAATCTGTTCCTTCAATAAAGTCTTTACCCTGAGCTGCATTTGCACCGATTGCAACAAGTGCTTTACCCATTGCATCTCCATCCTGTTTTACAGTACCAGCCATTTTTCCTGATTTGATTGCTTCCATACCAGCTTCTGTTGCATCCACACCGAATACCGGAGCATCTGATTTTCCATTGATACCAGCGATTGCTCCAAGTGCCATGTCATCGTTGTTACAGAATACAGCTTCAATCTTATCTCCGTTTGCAGACATCTGAGCTTCCATCTGTGTCTGAGCCTGGTCTGTCATCCAGTTTGCAACAAGTGGTTCGATTCCCATATTGTCCATCACAAGTCCACGTTCCTCTGCCTGTTTTACAGCATATTCTGTACGTGCCTCAGCTTCTGGGTTACCTGGTTCTCCTTTGAATACGATATACTGAATTTTTCCATCTCCATTTTTATCGATTGCTTCTTTGTCTGCCTCATACATATCAGCAAGCATATCTCCCTGCATTACACCAGCTTCTGAAGCTGTTGTTCCAACGAAGATACCTTCACAAGATTCTACAACTTCTTTTGCAGGCTCTCTGTTAAAGAATACTGCCGGAATGTCTGCTGCTTTCGCCTTATCTGCAAGTCCCTGTGCAGAACCTGTATCAACTGCATTGATCAGAAGTGCATCTACTCCTTTAGAAATCAGAACGTCTAACTGGTCATTCTGCTTTGACTGGTCTCCCTGTCCATCCTGCATATCCAGTTTAATCTCAACATCTGCTTCTTTTGCATATTTTTCGATTGCAGAACGTACTGTAGAAATGTATGTATCATCATATTTGTATACGAGAACACCTAATTTGATTGTGTCTCCGTCTTTCTTTGCATCTTTTCCACCTTCATCACTGCCTCCGCCGCAGCCTGCAAGTAATGAAAGTGACATTGCTGCACATAACATTCCACATACGATTTTCTTTTTCATAGTTTTTTTCCTCCTTTAAAAACACGACTCTTGTTCTTGATGACTATATTATAAGCAAAAAATTCATAGGATTCCATACAGATTTCTATGGTATTCTATGAATTTTCTTTGATTTCATCATCATTTTAAACATTTTATATAATTTTTATTCGACATATTTGTGCATATTTACACTCTCTATTCTCCCAATTCTGGACAGATCTTAATTTCCCATGGAATCCATACTTCCCGATCATGTCCTTCCAAGATTTCCTTTGGCACCGTTCCTTCTTTTTTTAGCCCGCATACCATGCGTGCAATATATTCCGCATAAATGTCAGAGTCTGCCTTCACGGTTCCAAGCATCTTCCCGTCTCTGACTGCCATAAGCCCTTCCTCCGTGCCATCGATGCCTACCACACTGATATCTGTCCTGCCCTCCTGGCGAAGTGTCTCGATCGCGCCAAGTGCCATATCATCATTGTTACATAAAATCAGTTCCAGCTCCCCCTCTTCTTCCTTCAGCCACCGTCCAACGATTGCTGCCGCCTGCTCTTTCATCCAGTTTGCAACCCCTCCTGTGATCCTTTTTGCAGGAACTCCAGAAGATGTCATTGTCTTTACTGACCACTCGGAACGGATAATGGCATCCTGATGCCCGGTCTCCCCCTCTAAAACGGCATACCCTACAACCCCGTCTCCGTTCTTATCCAACACCGCAGGATCCTTTCGATATACTGATGCCACAAGCTCTCCCTGCAATCTCCCGGACTCCTGTGCATCTGATCCTACATAATAAATATGCTGCCCTTTTCTCAGATCATCCTGTACCGGCTGGCGGTTAAAGAAAATCAGAGGAATCTCTGATTCCTCCACACGATCGATCATCGTCGACACATTTGTCCGATCCACTGCATTGACACAGATGACATCATACGCAAGCGCTGCGAAATGTTCCACCTGCTCATTTTGTTCATTCTGATCATTTTCTGCGGATACAATCTTACAATGAATCTTGATCCCCTGCTGCTTCTCGCATGCTTTCAACTGCCGCTCTATTTTTTTCGTCAACAAATTTACATACGTATCATCACTTTGATAAATCGAGATCCCGACTTTGAGTGTGTCCTCTTCTTTCTGTTTTTCTTTTCTTCTTGAAATGCCCGCTGCTGCCACACAGATCACTGCCACTGTCACTGCCAAAATCCCCATCTGTGTTTTCCACTTTTTGTACTCTCTCATCACTTTTCCCTGACCTTCCACTATGAAATCGGAAACAACAATGCCTCATATTCTTTGTCGTAGAGATTTTCCTGTCTTACAAGCACCTGCTCCATCTTTACTGTCCGCTGTCTCGTCCCATTCTGGATACTTTTCATCGCCGCCTCCACACTCAGATATCCTTTATCATATTCGTTGCAGATCACTGCCGCACACACTTTTCCTTCTTCAAGCAAAGTCAGCATCTTATTCGAACAGCCAATTCCGTAAAGCCTGTCGGGAATTTTCTGTAAATTGACGATTTGCGAAAACGTGTATGGATCTGCTGCAACGACAACTTCTCCTTCGATCTCAAATCCTTGACGGTACTGTCTGCGGATCACAGTGCAGCCTCCGTCTTCCAATTCTTTTTCTAATATATCCAGACAATTTGCAGTCTCTTTTGCCGAGACATCTGATGCATAAAGAGCAACGCTTGCGTCTTTCTTTTCTTCCAGTACAGCTCTCGCCAGCTTTTTTGCTGACTTTTCACTGTCATAAATATAGGCTCCAAATTTTTTTTCCGAATGAAGCTCCTTTTCCAGCGTGATCACCGGAACCTGAAGCTTACTCTGATCCAGAAATTTTTCCATCTGTACCTGGTCTGCCGGCACTGTGATCACCGCCTGCGCGCCATTTTCCACCGCCTCTTCGATCGCAGCCTCCTGCTCTGCAGCATTTCCACTGAGATATGGTGCATCCACAACTAGATCTACATTCCACTTCTTCGCAGCCTTCTCCATACCCTTCCGGAGGGATTGAAAGCGGTCATCTGCACTTCCGTCAGTCACAAATGCGATGGTATACACTTCTTTTCTGTTCTCTTCCAACACAAAATCTGTGGATGCAATTAAAAATAGAAGGATAATTCCACAGAGCGCCGCGATAATTCCTATTTTTTCTGCTTTCTTCACAGCAATTCTCCCTCCTGCCCATACGCTATTTTAGGCTGCGTCAATGTAATACAAGTGCCTTCGTCCGGCTCCGACTCAATTTGGATTCCATATTCTTTTCCATATGCAAGCTGGATCCGCTCTCCGACATTTCGCATACCGATCCCCGAACCTTTCTTCGAAGAGACAACTTTCCCCGCGCGAATCTCTTCCAGACGCTCCGGCATAATTCCCGGACCATTATCCACAACTTGAAAAATCAACTTTTCTTCTTTCAAATATGCTTTGATAAAAACTTCTCCATCCCCATCTTGAAACTCCATTCCATAAGCAACTGCATTTTCTACAATCGGCTGCAGGATCAACTTCAGCGTAGATAGCTCAAGGACTTCCTCCTCCACCTCAAAGTAATATTCAAACTTATTTTTATAACGCATCTTCTGAATCGTCAGGTAATTTTTTACATGTTCGATCTCATCTCGGACTGTAATGATCGTCTTCCCTTTGCTCAATCCAATTCGAAAAAAACGTGCAAGAGCCGTCAGTGCGCGTACTGCATCCTGTGGTTTCTCATTCTCGACCATCCACACGACAATATCCAGTGTGTTATAAAGAAAATGTGGATTGATCTGTGACTGAAGCGTATCCAGTTCGTTCTTTCTCTGAATCTCCTGCTCCCTCACAATATCTTCCATCAATTTCTTGATCCGCACTTTCATCTTGCGAATTGAACGTCCCAGATGACTGATTTCATATGCTCCGCGCTCCTCGATCGTTGTTTCCAGATCCCCCTCCGCAATCCGCTTCACAGCGCCTTCCAGATGCTCGATCGGGATTGTCACTTTCTTTGATATATAAGAGTTGATAATTGACAAGATTAACATAAAAGACATGACAAGCGCGATCAGGAAAATAATATTTTTCACTGTGGAAAGCTGTGCCGCCTTATCAGAAACCACCCCAACAATTTTCCATCCTGTATATCCGACAGACTTGATCGTCACCTTCCGATGCTGTCCCTCAAACACCTCATCATGAACCCCGTCTTTGTATGCAGATGCTTTCTCATGATTTTCCTGCTCAATCCCATCTAGGATCAACTGCTGCTGCGGATGATAAATTAAATTCCCCGCTCCGTCTACCAGATAAATATACCCTTCTTCCCCAAGGGAAATATTTTTGAAAATACTCTCCAGCTGTTCGTATTTCAGATCGATCAAAAGTACACCATCCTGCACCTCATAGGCATCAGGCACCTGCACCATCCTGCTCAACGTCAGTACATGTGCATAATTCCCCTTGCTGTTGACAAACAAATTCTGTACATGCGGCCTGGAAAAATGCTGATTTTCTGTCTGTGTCACTGCATTCTGAAACCACGCTTCCTTCGTCACATCTACCCCAGGCTTTAATTTTGCTGCCGGTGCGGAAACAAGTAAGTCCCCTTCTTTGGAAAACAGGGCAATGTTCTGGATAGACGACTTGTTCGTATCGTACAAAAGCGCAAAGCCCTCTTCCACCGGAACATTTTCCTCAGACTTCAAAACCGAAAAGTAAAGAGAATCTGAAATTCTCATAATATTCCGCAGTTCTGATGTCAACGTATTATTGACCTGTTCAATCAGCGCCCGATTCTGCTTTTCGACAATTCCCTGAAGCTGAAGCGAAAATCGGTTATAAAAAGAAGTCCCCATCAGCACCGCACCGAGAAGCGCTGTGAGTGTAAATGCCCCCCAGATCACATAGCGCAGGCTGACTTTTGAATAAAACGCGTTCCACTTCTGATAAAATTTTCTATTCATTATGATTTTCCTTTGTATTTGCTTGGTGATACACCAAATTTCTTTTTAAAGACATAACTGAAATAATTGGGCTCCGGATATCCGACTTTCGCAGCAATGATATACGTCTTGTCATCTGTATGATTCAACAATTCCACCGCTTTATTTAACCGTACATCCGTCAGATAGGCAACATAATTTTGTCCGGTTTCCTTCTTAAATACAGTAGAAAAATAAGATGGACTCAGATGCAGACTACTGCACAACATCTCAACAGACAGTTCTGGATTGGCATAATTCTCCTGGATGTACTCTTTTGCCTCCTTAATGATATCAATCGTCATATTTTCTCTTCTCTGCACGAGCTGCGTATGGATCTCACAGCAAAGTTTCAGAAGAAACTGCTCTACTTCCTCTGTCGTCTTCATATGCAGCACCTGTTCATAGCAGTCTGTGCCATATTCAAAAATCCTCTGTTCTTCCAGTTCATTGCTCCATACAACCTGCAAAATACTATTCAATACACTGATGACATAGCTCTTACATTGCCTGGAATAAATCTTCCCATCTGCAATCCGGCCGATAATCTTCGTAAGTTCACACGCAATCTCCTCTTCCTGTTCAAATTTGACAGCATGGATCAGTGCATTTTTCTCCTGCTCCTCAAAAATCAGTGTCTCTGTCTTCTTTGGCTCCACATCTCGAATATAGATCACACTTCCCATATCCGGAACTGCCCGGTATCCACTTGCCTCTTTTGCTTCCATAAACGATTGCGGCACCTGTCTGATCCACTGTTTCCTGCTTCCGACTCCGATGGAAATCTGAAGTCCAAACACTTGTCTGCATACTTTTTGAATCTGGTCAAACACGCCGAGCAGTTCGTTAACCGTCTGCTCCTGCGAAAGCGCAATCACTACTCCAATCTCCTTCTCACAGATAAATCGTGCAAATGGGTACTTTTCTGTCAAATATTCATCGATTACTTTTTCCACTGACACCTGGTGCAATTCTTTTTCCTCTACCACTGCACCTCCCTCTACGGTTTCTTCCTGTTCAATACAAAACATCGCAACGATCCACCTATCAGAATCCCGAATCTCCGGAACATATTCCTCCAGCTTCTCATAGAACTCTTCCTTGACGATTTTTTCTTCCATCCAGTCATTTAAAAACTTTTCTTTTAAAATCGGAAAATTCTTCCGATAATTCTCTCTTAAAATCCGGATGTCTCTCTGCTGCTCAAGATACTTGTCTCTTTTCTCGCGGATCCGCTGAAGAATCTCCCCTAATTCCTCACTGTTTACCGGTTTTAAAATGTACTCTGTCACTCCGCACTTCATCGCCTGCTTCGCATATTCAAAATCATTGTATCCAGAAAAAATGACAACCTCCTTCCCCGGATATTTTTCTTTCACTGTCTCTGCAAGCTGAAGTCCATCCATATATGGCATGTGAATATCCGTGATAATCACATCCGGATCAAGAATATGGATCTTCTCAAGTGCGTCTTCCCCATTCTCTGCATCTCCCACTACATGAAATCCCAGTGCTTCCCAATCCATCTTACGGATAATGCTTGTGCGGACTTCTTCCTCATCATCTACCAGCATAATTTTATACGGCATATTTCCTCTCCTTCTGTCTGCCATTCACATTTTGCATAGGTTCTCTGCCTGGTGCTTTCAATGATTTTTTCCAGAAAAAAACAGGCTGCATCTTTGACATGCAGCCTGCCTTCTATTTCTTATAATGTGTTCAGGAATCTTGCAAACGCTGTTCTTCCTTCTTCTGTACACTTGTAAACACCTGCATCTTCTAATACTTTTGTAAAGACAATTCCGACTTCTTCTTTTAAAATGTCCATTACATTCTCTTTTGTAATTGTATCATACTTCGGCAGAAATTTCTCTACCCATTTTGTATGTTTCTCGATCATTTCATTTTCAGAAATGTCCTTGCCCTCTACAATGTACTCTGCAAGTGTCTCCAGTTCTTGTTTCAATCTGGACGGCAATACTGCCAGTCCCATTACTTCGATCAATCCGATATTTTCTTTTTTAATATTGTGATACTCGGCATGTGGATGATACAGCCCCAGCGGATGTTCCTCTGTAGTAATATTGTTGCGGAGTGTCAGATCCAGTTCATAGATCTCCCCGACCTTTCTTGCAATCGGTGTGATCGTATTATGTGGTTCTCCATCTGTCTCTGCAAATACGAACGCTTCTTCATCTGTATAGCCTCTCCATGCATCAAGGATATGTGTTCCCAGTTCGATCAGCCGCTTCTCATCCTTGCTTCTTAAACGGATCACTGACAGTGGCCATTTTACGATTCCACTCTCCACATCTTCAAAGCCCTTTACTTCAAAATGTTTTTCGATTGGAGCTTTCGCCATCGCAAATGTGTAATGCCCTCCCTGAAAATGATCGTGGCTTAAAATCGATCCTCCTACGATTGGAAGATCTGCATTGGATCCAAGGAAATAGTGTGGGAATAATTTTACGAAATCAAATAATTTCATAAATGTTTCCTTCTCGATCTTCATCGGTGTGTGTTTTCCATTAAATACGATGCAGTGTTCGTTGTAGTATACGTATGGAGAATACTGGAATCCCCATGCACTGTCATTGACTGTGATCGGCATGATTCTATGATTTTCCCTCGCCGGATGATTGACTCTTCCTGCATATCCTTCATTTTCCACACAGAGCAGACATTTTGGATAACTGCTTGCTTTCGCATTTTTTGCCGCTGCGATCGCCTTTGGATCTTTCTCCGGTTTTGACAAGTTGATCGTAATATCAATCTCACCATATGGGCTGTCCACCGTCCATTTCCAGTCTTTCTTTACCCGGTAACGACGGATGTAATCGCTGTCCTGGCTCAGCTTATAGTAATAATCTGTGGCAGCTTCCGGAGATTCCTCATATTTCTTCCAGAAAGTCTCCTGCACTTGCGCCGGACGAGGCATCAGGCAATTCATCATCTTCGTATCGAACAGATCCCTATATACTACACTGTTCTCGATGATTCCACGACTGCACGCCTCATCCAACAGTTCCCCTAAGATCTCTTCTAACTCTTTTTCCCCGTTTACTTCTACTTCTTCATAGTCATCTTCATGAAATAATTCCAGCAGAAGATTTGTTGTGTAGATTCGCTCGCACTCCGGTGTCAATCCTGCATCGATCCCATACTGTACTAATCTTTTAATATTTTCTGATAACATATTTTCTCTCCTAAAACTCATCCTATTTCCTGTCCGCTTTTCAATCAGGCTTATCCATTCAGCACTCTTGCACCGTCTCCGATGTCTACTACATAAAATTCTGCCTCATGTCCGACTTTTGCAAGATACTGCTCTCCGATGTTTTTAATAAATCCATCTACTGCATCGTTTTTCACAATGCTGACCGTACATCCGCCGAATCCGCCTCCTGTAATACGAGATCCGATCACACCTTCTGTTTCCCATGCAAGATCCACGAGAATATCGATCTCTTTACAAGAAACTTCATAGTCATCTCTCAGTGATCTGTGTGACTCGTTCATCAGTTTTCCAAATTCTTCAATTCGATTTTCTTTCAGAGCTTCCACCGCACGGATCGTTCTCTGATTTTCATAAACAGCATGTCTTGCCCTCTTCTGTCTGATTTCGCTCTTGATTGCATCTTTATGCTTCTCAAATGCTTCCTCTGTCAAATCTCCCAATGTCTGCACAGCAACCACTTCCTGCAATTCCTTCAACGCCGTCTCGCACTCGTTTCTTCTGTCATTGTAAGCAGAATCTACAAGACTATGTTTTACTTTGCTGTTGATGATAACAATCTTCGCATCTTCCAGAACAACCGGTGCATATTCATACTGAAGTGTATTCGTATCAAGGAAAATCGCATTGTCCTTCTTTCCCATTGCACTCGCAAACTGATCCATGATTCCGCAATTGCATCCATTAAAATTATTCTCTGAAAACTGTCCGATCAGAGCAATATCTGTCATAGAGACATCAAATCCAAACATATCTTTTAAAATCACGCCCGTCAACACTTCTAAGGAAGCAGAAGAAGACAATCCGGAACCGTTTGGAATATTTCCATATAATAAAATATCCAGTCCATTCGGCAATTTGTATCCTCTCTCCTCAAATGCCCACATCACTCCCTTTGGATAGTTCGTCCACTCTGCAGCTTTGTATGGTTTCAGATCCTCCAGAGATGATTCGATCACTCCAAGCCGTTCAAAATTTACTGAGTAAAACCGAAGCTTATTATCTTCTCTCTTCCTTGCAATCCCATATGTTCCAAGTGTCAGTGCACATGGAAACACGTGTCCCCCATTGTAATCTGTATGTTCTCCGATCAAATTCACGCGCCCAGGTGCAAAGTAAGTGCGGATATCTCCTTCCGCGCCAAAAAGTTCCTGAAATTTCTCCACTAATTTTGCCGTCATTCTTCTTTTTCCTTTCTTTTGTTTTAATATTCTTGTTTTAAAACACTTTCTCTGTTTATTATATCATAGATCGCAGGCGTGTCAAAGGATTTTTTGTTGCTCTTGTCTGTTTATTAACAATTTTGACTATCTTTTAACTTTTATTGCTTTTTTATTCAGCATAAGTTACAATCGCTGTAAGAGAGTCTTTTTTGCTTTATATAAATTTTCTTTTCGATGGAAGAAGCTTTCTATAAACTCAAAACGACAAATATTTATGAGAGGTGATATTATGAGCAGACTTGAGATTTCGACTCCGGATAAGGCCCAGCTTGTTGTGGAAGGTCTCTACAAAGACCTCGAGAGAAGGATCGAATCCAGTCCTCCGGGCTTATGTCCGGTCGACATATCCAGAGCATTTCTGGAACTTTGTCATGCACAGACTTGTGGAAAGTGTGTCCCTTGCCGTATCGGACTTGGACAGCTTAAAAATCTGATCACAGATGTTCTTGACGGAAAGGCAACTCTGAAAACACTTGATCTGATGGAAGATCTTGCGCTTTCCATCATGGATTCTGCTGACTGTGCAATCGGCTATGAAGCCGCACATATGGTATACAAAGGCCTTATCGGCTACCGGGAAGACTACGAAGAACATATCCGTCAGGGACGCTGTACCTGCACGTTCCACCAACCAGTACCTTGTGTTTCGCTCTGTCCGGCAAAGGTTGATATCCCCGGATACATCGCACTTGTAGGAGAAGGCCGCTATGCAGATGCAGTACGACTGATCCGCAAAGACAACCCATTTCCCACTACATGCGGATATATCTGTGAACATCCTTGCGAAGCCAGATGCCGTCGCAACATGGTAGACGACTCCATCAATATCCGCGGACTGAAGCGCGTTGCCGCAGATTTTTCCGGGAAGGTTCCACCTCCGAAATGCGCCAAATCTACCGGCAAGAAAGTTGCTGTCGTAGGAGGCGGACCTGGAGGACTTAGCAGTGCTTACTTCCTTCAGCTGATGGGACATCAGGTGACTGTTTATGAGATGCTTCCAAAACTTGGCGGTATGCTCCGCTATGGAATCCCAAATTACCGTCTTCCGAAAGAGCAGCTTGATAAGGATATTGAGGCAATCCTGGAAACAGGCGTGGAAGTGAAACACGGACTTAGAATCGGCGAAGATATTACTGTACAAAGCCTTCGCGAACAATATGATGCTGTCCTAATCACAATCGGTGCAAGTACAGACAAGAAGCTTGGAATCGACGGAGAACAATCAGAAGGAGTTCTCTCCGCTGTAAAATTCTTAAGAGATGTCGGAAACGGTAATCCTACTGACTTAACCGGTCAGGAAGTAGCTGTCATCGGAGGCGGAAATGTATCCATGGATGCAGTCCGCACTGCTGTCCGTCTCGGCGCAAAAAAAGTTAGCATCGTCTACCGGAGACGTGTGGCCGATATGACTGCCCTTCCGGAAGAGATCGAAGGCGCTGTTGCAGAAGGAATCGAAGTGCAGACACTGAAATCTCCTTCCCGCATTGTCACGGATGAAAATGGTCATGTACAGGGACTTTATGTCACACCACAGATGATCAGTAAGATCAAAGATGGTCGTGCAAGTGTACGTCCGACTGGCGAGGAAGATCAGTTTATCCCTTGTACAACACTGATCGTTGCGATTGGTCAGGATATTGAATTCCAGCACTTTGAAGAGGCTGGTGTCCCGGTACAGCGTGGACGGATCATGTCCGAGAAAAATGCCGGATTCGAAAACATCCCTGGCGTTTTTGCCGGTGGAGACTGTGCAACTGGTCCTGCCTCCGTCATCAAAGCGATTGCAGCAGCAAAGGTTGTTGCAGCTAATATTGATGAATATCTTGGATTCCACCATATCATTTCTGCTGATGTAGAAATTCCGGAACCAAGACTGGATGACAGAACCCCTTGCGGAAGAGTAAATATGACAGAACGTGAAGTCTGTAAACGTATCCACGACTTTGACGGGGTAGAAATCTGTATGACCGAACAAGAAGCAAAGCAGGAGGCATCTCGCTGCCTTCGCTGTGATCACTTCGGCTTCGGCATATTTAAAGGAGGTCGAGAAACATTATGGTAAATCTTGTACATCTTACAATCGACAATAAACCGATCACTGTGCCAGCCGGCACAACGATCCTGGAAGCAGCCGAACATAATGGAATCCCGATTCCAAAATTATGTTATTTAAAAGATATCAACGAGATCGGCGCCTGCCGTGTATGCGTAGTCGAACTGGAGGGCAAAGATAAACTGATCATCTCCTGCAATAATAAAGTAGAAGAGGGCATGGTCATCTACACTAACAGTCCGAAAGTTCGCATGAACCGGCGAAAAACAGTAGAGTTGATCCTCTCTCAGCATGACTGCCGCTGTGCAACCTGCGTAAAGAGCGGAAACTGTACTCTCCAGAAAATCGCAAATGACCTGAACATTCTTGAAGTGCCGTTTCAACAAGAATTGGAACAGACTCCGTGGAACAAAGATTTCCCATTGATCCGCGATTCTTCTAAATGCATCAAATGTATGCGCTGTATTCAAGTCTGTGACAAGATCCAGAGTTTGAATATCTGGGATGTAGAAAGCACCGGATCCCGCACAACTGTACACGTATCAAAGAATCGTAAGATTGAAGATGCTGACTGTTCGCTCTGTGGTCAGTGCATTACCCACTGTCCGGTAGGTGCACTTCGCGAACGCGACGACACTGAAAAAGTCTGGTCTGCACTTGCCAACAAGAAAAAAATCACTGTCGTACAGATCGCACCTGCTGTTCGTACAGCCTGGGGGGAAGCACTCGGCATGAAACGAGAAGAGGCAACGGTCGGAAAGATCGTCGACGCTCTTCGAAAGATCGGTTTTGACTATGTATTTGACACAGCATTCTCTGCTGACCTTACGATCATGGAAGAAGGAGCAGAATTTTTAGAACGGCTCCAGAACGGCGAACTCAAAGACCGCCCGATGTTCACCTCCTGCTGCCCAGGATGGATCCGTTTCATTAAATCCCAATATCCGCACCTTGTGCCGCAGTTATCAAGCGCAAAATCTCCACAGCAGATGTTCGGTGCGGTCATGAAAACATACTTTGCGAAATCAATTGGTGTAGATCCGGAAAATATTTGTACGGTATCGATCATGCCTTGTCTTGCAAAGAAAGGCGAACGCAATATGGAACTCTTCTATGAAGAATATGCCGGCCATGATGTTGACATCGTTTTGACAACCCGTGAACTAGTGCGCATGATCCGCTCCGCTCACATCGCACCATCTACTCTGGTAGATGCCCCTTGTGATACGCTGATGCAGGATGGTTCCGGCGCCGGAGTCATTTTTGGGGCAACCGGAGGTGTTATGGAAGCGGCGCTTCGCTCCGCATACTTCCTCGTAACCGGAAAGAACCCGGATGCCGATGCATTCTCTGTTGTCAGAAGCAACAACTTAAATCACGGTGCTGTCTGTGCAGAGATTCCAATCGGTGATACAGTTGTAAGAGCAGCTGTTGTCAGCGGACTTGGCAATGCCAGACAACTGATTGAAATGATCGAGCGCGGTGATGTCCACTATGACTTTGTAGAAGTCATGGCCTGTCCGGGCGGATGTGTCGGCGGCGGCGGACAACCGATCCACGATGGTCAGGAGCTCGCCCTTGAACGTGGAAAGAATCTGTACTTCCTCGATAAAAATGCAAATATCCGATTCTCACACGAGAACAAAGATGTATTAAAACTGTACGAAGACTTTATGGGCAAACCACTCTCACACAAGGCACATCTGTTGCTTCATACTGATCATAATGCGTGGGAGATGCCAAAACGACCTCGCTAGAAAACTTTCTTTGCTTCTGAGATATTGATGCAAAGAAAAGCTAGATAAAATCCGTATAACAGTCTCAGCAAAGACCAACAAAAAACAGATATATCCACAGGAAATTTTTTTCTCTGTGATATATCTGTTTTTTTATTCTCGGATTTCTTTTTCCATATTTTGTAAAATCTATTCTGCCGCAATTACGAGAACCACATCTTCATGACAATGTCCTGCGGATAATCTCCAAATCCATTGCCAAACAGGTTCATGCCTCCTTTGTGTACCGCATCTTCTTTGACTCCAATCCTGACTGAAATATATTCCTGCTCTTCCAGCTTAAATTCTGCCAGCCCATGTTCCGTCACTTTCTTTCCATCGAGGTATGTTCCATCTTTTTTCAAACACCATGTCTTGAGTTCTCCATACTGCGTGTTCTGCTCTGGCCACCAGTTCGGTGTCAGTCTTCCCTTTCTTCCGCCAAAATCGCTTGGACATTCGTAAGTGCCTGCTTCGATCTCATTGACCCATACGGTGATATCGGACGGATAGTCCATATTATATTCATGATCCTCCGCGCATACTTCCGCTGAAATTTCCAGTTTACGGAGTGTATTTTTCTTGAGTGAAGCATTGGAAAAGCGATATTCCAGATACCCATTCCCAAACCAGAGAAGCTTTGCTTCTACTCTTCTTGGGTTGTAAAATACTGCCGGCTCATCTTCCATATCAATATGTCCATCTCCCGATACAATTCCACAGGTCGGTTCCACATGGTAATCCACATAATTTCCGATCGGCATACTGATCTTCTCCACCTTTTCATCCTTTTCCTTCCGAAGCTGAATCATAAGGCTGTCGACACTTTTCCTGCACATCTTCATAGAACCACGCACTGCCGCTCGAAGTTCCGTCTCGATCAATCCTGCCTCCTCCAGCACCCGGACATGCATTGCCGTCGAAGAAGCCGGAAGTTCCAGAAGTTCTGCCAGCTCATTGACATTGTGTTCCTGTTCTTCGAGTGCCTCTAAAATCTGTATCCGAATTTCGGATGAAAGCGCCTTTCCGATTGCCGCCACCCTGTCTGTCTGATTAAAGTTCAAATTTTCTGTCCGTTCCATAGTTTCCTCTTTTCTGTTTTATACCAATATTTCTGTTATAAACATTTTATCCCTCGATCTTCTATTCGTCAACTTTATCTTAGCAAACAAAAGTAGTATTTCCTCTTTTTTTGTTGTATACTTGAGAAAAAACAGCAGATACGAGGAGAGTATAGACTCATGTACATATTTATTGTAAATCCAGCTTCCCGCTCCGGACATGCGAGCCAGATCTGGACAGAAATAGAAACACTCCTGAAAGAACGGAACATTTTATATCGCGTATATTTCACTTCTCACCGAGGACATGGCACAAAACTTGCACAACAGTTTACGAAAGACCTCTCTTCCCGCACAACACTGATTGTTGTAGGCGGCGACGGAACGGTCAATGAAGTATTAAATGGCATAGAACATCCGGAGCATATTATCCTGGGATATATCCCAACCGGTTCCGGAAATGATTTTGCAAAGGGAATGGCTCTCCCATCGGATCCACAAAAAGCATTGGAACTGATACTGTCTCCAAACAGTTACCGAACCGTTGACATTGGAGTTCTCAAATATTCTGAAAAAGACACGGAAAAAATACGGAAGTTCGCCGTCAGCACCGGAATTGGTTTTGACGCCGCAATCTGTCACCAGGCTCTGGTGTCCAGACTGAAAGTCTTACTGAACCGTATCCACTTAGGTAAGCTTTCCTACGCATTTATTTCACTGCGCGAACTTGCGCTGCACAAACCTTGCCGCTGCCGCATTTCGTTTGACAACGGAACAGAAGTCACTTTCGAGAAGCTTCACTTTGCCGCCGTGATGAACCAACCTTTCGAAGGCGGAGGATTTCGCTTCTGTCCGAATGCTCAGAACAATGACGGCAAGTTAGATCTCTGTATGATCCACGATGTCTCTAAGATAAAACTATTATTTTTGATGGCAATCGGATTATTTGGCTGGCATACCTCTCTAAAAGGCGTCGACACATTCCGATGCAAACAGGTCCATATCCATACCAGCGCTCCTATGCCGGTACATGCAGACGGTGAATCTGCCTTTCTTCAGGATGCCATCTCCGTCACCTGTGAACAAGAACGCCTGCTCATAATCGCACCACAGACAATACAAAAGTAATTTATAAAATTTTTCCGGAAAATTATTAAGATACTATGAACTTAGTTGTTGTTCCATTTCATTCATGTTATAATCTCCTATAACTTAAACTGCCTTTACCTTGTTGTTACAGGCTCTGTCAGGCAGTGATCCGACAATGACGAAAGAGAGTTGTAAAAACTATGAAAACATTTTTAAAAAAATATAAGCATGCGTGGGTATTTCTCTATGGACTGATCTATCTGCCATGGTTTTTTTACTTAGAGCAGCATGTGACTACAAAATTTCATGTTATCCACACCCCGTTGGATGATAAGATTCCTTTTATCGAATACTTTATAGTTCCATATATGCTCTGGTTCGCTTTTATCACTGTGACGATCGGATACTTTTTCTTCTGTAATACGAACGAATTTTACAGACTCTGTCTCTTCCTTTTCACAGGAATGACTATCTTTTTGATTGTATCCACGCTATATCCAAATGGTCAGTTATTAAGACCGGATACCTTTGCCAGAGAGAATATATTTGTAGATATGGTTCGTACCCTCTATGCTACAGACACGCCGACGAATATTCTGCCGAGTATTCATGTGTACAATTCCCTTGGTGCCTACATCGCCATCTCCCACAATCAAAAGCTCCGGGAGAACACGCTGATCCACTACGGCTCTCTCGCATTGACTGTACTGATCATTTTATCAACAATGTTCTTAAAACAGCACTCTGTTATCGATGTACTTCTCGCCGGTGCGATGGGCGCTGTGATGTATGTTCTCGTATATATGAGGGAACCCAGTAAAGTAACAAAAGTAGCGGAACAGACCGTATAACAAAAGTGAAAATCTCATCTAACAAATTGCCCCTTGTTCCTTCCCATGGAACAAGGGGCAATTTGTTTCTCTATCAAGTATTGTCTGTTACTCTTTTTTATTTTGATTTTCTATTTCCCTGAAACAGTTAAGTTCCCTACATATACTGATGGTGCTCTGACAGACAAAGCCGCCGGCGGCGTATCTTCCGGATCATTTCCAATCTCTAATATCTGCTCCAGCATATCATAGAAGTTTCCTGAAATCGTCACTTGTGAGAATGCCTCTGCCTTCTTCCCATGGCGTATCACAATGCCTTTGGAGATCAATGAGAATCTTCCCGTTCTCGTATCTACTCCCGCAAATGTTCCATCAATTCCAGTCACAAGAATCCCTTCCGCTACCGATCTCATCATTTCTTCTAATGACTTCCCTTGTCCGTCGCTTCTTCGCATCTCTACATTCGTGACTCCAGTTCCAATCTCCGACCTAAAATCTGATTTAAATCCATTTCCGGTACTCTGTTTTCCATCAGCTTCCTTGGCAGATGCATTATGATACAATGCCGTTTCAAAAATTCCTTCTCGGATAATATATTTCTTCTGCACCACAGTTCCTTCGTCATCAATGATCCTTGTTTCTCTTCCTCCATCCAGCTTTGGATCTTCTACAAGATCAATCCTTTCCGATGCGATTTTTTTCTTCTCCTGACCCTTAAGTCTGCTCATACCATCCTGCATCACATCTCCGTAGAAGATTGGCAAATAGGCTTCGAGAATTTCTGCCATCACCTCATTTTTTAGAATCACTTTGTAAGTTCCTGATGAAAGCACAATACTGTGAAGACGAGCTTTTGCCTCACCTGCCACCTTCTTTGCAAGCGCCTCCGGCGAAAAATCTTCTCCCGGTTTCCCATAGGCTCCACAATAAGCAGTCGCAACGTCTCCATCTTCCCTTGCAATCGCACTGATTCCCATATAGCGGTACTCCCCACGATCCTCAAACCATTGCTGATCTGAACGATAAATTGCTGTCTCAGTTCTCTGATGATAGCAGGCACATTCATTCACCACATCTGCACCATTTTCTAACGCTGCATGCTCTGCACGTTTTAAGCTTCCCTCTACACACTGGATTTCTTCCAGATAAGGACTCCCCTGCATGCATGGATCAATCTGCTCTTCTTCCTGATCCTGAGATTTCTCTGACTGCTCTGGCGCTTTTAGCCTTCCAACAATTTCCTTCGGGCTTTCCAGACTATTAGCATAAGTATAATATCTCTGTTCATTTTTCCACGCTTCCACAAATACCCGAAGTTCCTGCGAGATGCTCTTTCGGTCTGTCTCCTGTGAAAATACATTAACCTCATATCCATACTGCTCCTGCAGATAAAACTGTACCCTACAAAAACCTTCCCATTCTAAAAGTCTTCTTAATTCTTCTGCTCTCTGTTTATTCTCCATGCTGATCATGATGCATCACCTCCCACTGTCATCTCTGATACTCTGACCGTAGGCTGTCCGGCACTAATGTAAAGTGCACCGCTTGCAGCATAGCAAAATCCCTGACCAATCTCGTAATCAGTTCCAACCATATCCACCTTTTTCAAAATATCTCCACCGGTTCCAATCAGTGTCGCACTGTGAACCGGCACTGTGATTTCTCCATGCTCGATCAAAAATGTCTCACTTGTATTAAAGTTAAATTCTCCAGTTGACGGCAGAACAGATCCAGCATTGATGCTCTTTACATAAATCCCATGTTCTACTCCTCCGATAATCTTTTCTACTGAATCGTCCCCTGGCGCAATGTAAGTATTTGTCATCCTTGAAGTCGGTGCAAATCGATAATTTTCTCTTCTGGCTGAACCTGTCGGTTCCATCTGCATCCGCTGTCCATTTAGGCGGTCAATCATGTATCCTTTTAGAATTCCATGTTCGATCAATACATTTTTTCTCACCGGCTCTCCTTCATCATCTATACCAAGAGAGCCCCAGTGTCCTTCCATCGAACCATCATCAATCAGCGTCACTTTCTCTGATGCAACCTTCTCTCCAATCTTGCCACAGAATTCAGAGGCATTCTTTGCCACACTGGATGCTTCCAGAGAATGACCACATGCCTCATGGAAAAACAGCCCTCCAAATCCATTTCCAATCACAACCGGCATTCTTCCGGTCGGACATGGCTTCGCGTGGAGCAGTGCCTTTGCAGACATCGCAGCCTTTCTTGCATATGCCTCCACATCGATCTGATCATAAAATTCAAACCCTTTCATCGCACCCGGACCCACATAACTAGTCTGACATTCTCCATCTGCTTCTGCATAGGCAGTCAGGTGCAGTCTTGTTTTCATGCGATGATCCCGAGCAAATACCCCTTCTGTATTAGCAATCGTCACCCACTGATCCATATCAATGTATTTCGCTCTCATTTGTGTTATAGCGCTGTCTGTATCTTTTCCCGCACATATGCCTCTTCGCATCATTTCCAGCTTTCGCTCCATGCCAGCCTTTTCCCAAAAATGCTTCTGCCCTTTTCCTGTCTTTCTATCCACTGAAAATGATTCTCTTGGAATAGTTCCTTTTCCTCCGTTCCACGAAGACATTAGCTGAAAAATCCCTTTCTCACTACAATCTGATGTATGCAGATAGGTTGATTGCAGACCAGAAAAAATACGAATACCGACTCCTCGTTCCCTTCCCGAAGAACAATTTAAAATCTTCTCTCCAAGAAGAAGAATATCGCTTTTCTCCGTATCTTCATAGAAAACTTCTGCAAAATCACCTCCATGCGACACCGCATAGTCCAGTATTTTTTCAATAAGCGATTGATTCATCTTTATTTCTCCTTGTTCACATAATTCTGTTCACACAGATGACAGGCAACAAAATGTTCCGGCTCTACTTCTACTAGCTTTGGATTTTCCTTTGCACAGATTTCCATCGCATACCTGCATCTTCCTCGGAATTTACATCCCGGCGGTGGATCGATCGGACTTGGAACCTCTCCTTCCAGCTTGATCCGCTCTTTTTTCTCTCCGCTTTCCGTATCGATATCTGGAATCGCAGAGATCAGTGCCTGCGTATACGGATGTAGCGGATGATCATATAATTCATGATTTCCTGCCAACTCGACCATCGATCCTAAATACATCACTCCGACTTTGTCTGAAATATGTCTCACCATCGAAAGATCATGGGAAATAAACAGATACGTCAGTCCAAATTCTTTCTGTAGTTGAATGAGCAGATTGACTACCTGGGCCTGAATGGAAACGTCGAGCGCAGAAATCGGCTCGTCACAAACTATAAATTTCGGTTCCACTGCAAGCGCCCTTGCAATCCCGATGCGCTGTCTCTGTCCACCGGAAAGCTCATGTGCAAAACGGTTTGCATATTCTGCACTCAACCCTACTTTATTCAACAGATCTGCCACTTTTTTTGCTTTCTCTTCTTCGGAAAATTTAAAATGTACGTTCATTCCTTCCGAGATAATTTCCCCGATCGTCATTCGCGGATCTAAGGATGCATATGGGTCCTGAAAAATAATCTGCACATTTTTCTTAAACTTTAATAATTCTTTCCCTTTCAGCTTTGATACATCTTTTCCCTCAAAGAACACTCTGCCCGAAGTCGGCTCATACAGTTTCATCATCGTTCTTCCACAGGTTGTCTTTCCACATCCGGATTCTCCTACAAGTCCCAATGTCTCCCCACGCTTCAAGGAAAGATTCACATTATCCACTGCCTTTAATGTCTGTTTTCGTCCGACCTTAAAATATTTACACAAATCCTTTACTTCCAGAATTGTATCTGCCTCTTGTAATGCTTTAACTGTCTGATCCATCTTCTTTCCTCCTGTCGTAGAATGATTTTACTTTTGGAGCATTTTTATGCTGTAGCCAGCAGGACACTTTATGCGTGTCACTGATACTGTATTCCTGCGGATTTCTCTCCTTGCAGATCGGCATACAATACTCGCATCTAGAAGCAAATGGACAATGATTCAACGGAAGAATCAAATCTGGTGGTGTCCCCTTCAATGCATACAGCTCTTTCTTCGTCTCCTTTTCCATCTTCGGAACAGAATTTAACAGCGCCCATGTATACGGATGTCTGCTCTCCTCAAAAATCTCCTTTGCAGTTCCTCGCTCGACCACTTGTCCGGCATACATCACCTGAATACGATCCGCAAAATTTGCAACAACACCAAGGTCATGAGTTACTAAAATAATCGCTGTGTTCATCTTCTCTTTCAGTTCACTCATCAGATCCATGATCTGTGCTTGAATCGTCACATCCAACGCTGTCGTCGGTTCATCTGCGATCAGAATCTTTGGATTACACGCAAGTGCCATCGCGATCATCACTCTCTGGCGCATTCCTCCGGACATCTCATGTGGGTAATTCTCAATCCGCTTCTCCGGACTTGGGATATTTACCATCCGCAGCATTTCGATTGCTTCTTCTCTTGCCTGCTTTTTATCCAGATGTTTATGAATCTTCAGACTCTCCATAATCTGCTTTCCAACCGTCATGGTCGGATTTAACGAAGTCATCGGATCCTGAAAGATCATACTGACCTCATCTCCACGAAACGAACACAACTCTTTCTGATTCATCGCAAGCACATCTTTCCCGTCACAGATAATCTTCGATCCTTCTTTGATTTCCGCAAACGGCGGCTTTAACAGCCTTAAGATAGATTTTGCAGTCACCGTCTTTCCACACCCAGATTCTCCTACAAATGCAAGTGTTTCTCCTTTGCTCAATTCAAATCCGACACCTCTGACCGCCTTTACTTCCCCTGCATATGTATGAAAAGAAACATGCAGATTGTCTACTTCTAATATTTTCTCTTTCTCTGACATTTCCATATCCTCCCGCTATTTTCTCTGTTTTGGATCCAGTGCATCTCTCAGTCCGTCACCAAGCAGTGTAAATGAAAGCATCGTAAGCGCGATCATCAGCGCCGGGAAAAGCATCTGGTATGGATAAAACATAAAGTTCTGCTGTGCTGCGGATGCAAGCGCTCCCCAGCTTGTATTTGGTGCCTGGATTCCAAGCCCGATGTAACTTAAAAATGCTTCTGAGAAAATATACCCTGGGATATCAAATGTAATTGCAACAATGATCAAACTAATCGTATTTGGAATCATATGCTTTAAAATCGTCTTAATTGGCGAAACCCCGAGTGCATTTGCTGCAAGAACAAATTCCTGTGATTTTAACTGAAGCATCTGTCCACGGACCAGTCTCGCAATCCCGCACCATCCGGTCAGCGTCAATGCCAACATCAATGTTCCGAGACTCTTGCTGTCTGTCACAACAGAAATCAAAATAACGATAATTAAATACGGAATACTCAGAAGAACTTCTACGATTCTCATCATGATGTCATCTACGATTCCTCCGAAGTATGCCGCGATTCCCCCATAAATACATCCAACCACGCTCGAGATCACTGCTCCGGTAATACCGATCAGCAACGATACACGGCCTGCCTGCCAGACTCTGGCAAAAATATCTCTTCCGAGAGAATCTGTACCAAACCAATGCTTTCCACTCGGAGCCTGATTGATCGCATTTGTATCAATCTCCTCAAACGCATATCCGCTGATCTTCGGTCCAAAAATGACCATAAAAGTCAGCAGCAGTAAAATAATCAACGCTACCAGTGCAATTTTATTACTTTTCAATCTACGCCACGCATCTTTCCAGTAGCTTACCCGCGGTCTTGCAAGCACTTCCGGCTCCTCATCCAAACCGATAATCTGAAACTTCTCCATTGAGATTTCCTCATTTGGATCAAATGTATTCCTCACTTCTTTTTCCATGTTTGTTTTCCTCCCCGACTATTTGATCCTGATCCTCGGATCCAGAATGCTGTAAGCAATATCAATAATCAACTGTGCGATCACGAATAAGCCTGCGGCAAAAATAGTCGTTCCGATAATCATTGTATAATCTCTGTCATTGATGGAACTAATATAGTAAAATCCAAGTCCCGGTATTCCGAAAATTTTTTCCACAACAAATGCCCCGGTAAAAATTCCGGAAATCTGTCCTCCAAGAATTGTCAAACACGGAAGGAAAGCGTTGCGGAGTACATGATCCTTGATCACATGAAAACGGTCTACCCCTTTTGCTTCCGCAGTCAAAATATAATCTTGTCCTAACACATCAAGCATATTAGATTTGACATATCTTGCATACGTTGCAATCGTTCCAAGACACATAACCGCTACCGGCAGAATAATATTTTCTGGTTTTCCCCATCCGGTTGTTGGAAGCACTTGAAACTTTACAGTAAATACATACTGAAGCACTGCTGCCAATACAAAGACCGGAACTGTAATTCCTATGATTGCAATAAACATCACAAGATAATCCGGCCACTTATTTCGGTTCAATGCTGCAATGATTCCGAGCAGCACACCGATCACTAACCCGATCAGAAGTGCCAGTCCTCCTGGAACTGCCGACACCTTTGAATTTGTCATGATCGTATCTGTGACACTTCTTCCTGGATAACGAAGAGACTCTCCCAACTCTCCTTTTGTGAGAAGATTCTTTAAGAAAATCCCATACTGTTCTGTTTTCGGTTTATCTAATCCATATTTCGCATAATAGTTCTCTCTTGTCTGCTCCGGCAGATTCTTTGCCATATATGCTAATGGATCTCCCGGTATGCTATGCATTAAGAAAAATGTTGCTGACGTAATAATGAATAATGTCAGGATCATATAACTGATCCGCTTCAATATATACTTAGCCATGCTGTTTCTCCTTTATCCCTTTTATAACTGGAGGTTGCAGCTTTTGCGCCGCAACCTCCTATTGTGTTCATCTGTTTCTTTTCTGCTTCTATCTTCCGCTAATGTAAAGCTTCTTAGATCCCATTGTTGTAAATGGAAGTTTGGAAGTATTCTTAACATATTCGTAAGTGAAAGAATGTGAGCTTTCATTGACAACCGGACATAATGCACATCCTTTTTCAAAAAGAATCTTCTCTGCCTGCTGATATAACTCTACTCGCTTCTGTTCGTCCATCTCCACAGAAGCCTGATCAATCAGTGCATCGTATTCTGCATTCTCCCAGAATGTCGGGATTGATTTTGAAGTTGACTTCATTAAAGAAAGCATTGCAATTGGATCATTGTAATCAATTCCCCATACCATATAGCCCATCTGGTAGTCACCAGAGTTTGTCTTAGACTGGAAAGTTCCCCACTCATTGGTATCTAACTCAATATTGACACCAAGTTCTTTTTTAAATACTTGCTGATAATATTCTCCATAATTTCTGATCCACTGATTAGTATCTCCCAAAGTGAATTTCACTTTCAATTTAGAAGGATCAGATCCAAGTCCTAACTCTTCCATTCCTTTTAATAACAGTTCTTTCGGATTTTCAGATTCATACATTGCTTTCAGCGGCTCTTCTACCTGTTCTCTATAAATTCCGATCTCTCCTGTTGACACTCCGTCTGGAACCCAGGAATACAACGGATCCATAGTGTCAAAGTAAATAGATTTTGCTACTTCTTCTCGATTGATTGCAAGTGTAAATGCCTTTCTGATATTTTCATTTGCAAACAATTCATCTTTTGTATTGAAGAAATGGAATCTTACGCTTGGTGTTACTGATTTTGTATAAGCTACATCTTCTTTCGACTTAAATCTATCAATCCACTCCGGTGTTCCGCTATTACATGTATCCAGTGATTTATTTTCAAATGAATTGTAAATCGCATTTTCATCATTCAAAATCTTATAGTTTACATTTTGCAGATGAACATTTTCTGCATCCCAATATTTCTCATTTTTTGCGAGAACAATCTCTGAGTTATGTGTCCATGTCTGAAGAACAAATGGACCATTTCCAACAATGTTATCCTTTTCTGCACCATATGTTTCACCATATTTTTCCACAATATCTTTTCTCTGCGGGAACATTGCTCTCGTATCTGTTAAAGATAAGAAATATGGTGTTGGCGATTCCAGTGTGATTTCTACTGTTTTCTCATCCAGCGCCTTGATTCCAAGCTCTGATACAGCTTTTTCTCCATTATTAACTGCCACCCCATTTTTAATGCATGTGATCAGATATGCATTTGGAGATCCCGCTTCCGGATCCAATGTTCTTGTAATTCCGTATACATAATCTTCTGCAGTTACCGGTTTCCCATCTGACCACTGATTCTCACGCAGCTTGAATGTCCAAACACTTCCATCTTCATTAGACTCCCAGGATTCTGCTCCTGCTCCAACTCTGACATTTTTTCCATCTTCTTCGTCCATACGTGTCAATGGCTCCATAATATTTAACAAAATACCATTTCCGTAATTATCATTTCCCTTGACACTGTCTAATGTGGAAGGCTCTGAAAACAGATATGTATTAAAATGCTGCTCCGCATCCAACACATCACCATTCACAGTCTTTTGTTCCCCTTCCGCTTTTTTGTCTTCCGAACCTCCTCCACAAGCTGCCATTGAGAAAGTCATCACACCTGCCAGCGCCAATGCCAGCAATCGTTTCATCTTCATAACCGTTCCTCCTTTTATGTGATCTATATGGTCATTTACTTTGTCTATATTTTATCATCCACTATATTTTTAGTCAATATAATCAAAAAAAGTCATGTAAAATATACTTTTTGCATATTTTACATGACTCTTTTTATACTATTCACTCTATTTTTTATTCACTTTCACCAAACAGCTCTGCGAACTTTTCTTCTGTTTTCCCATAATCACTCCGACAGCTCATCCGCAGATCAACAGCCGACGTAAGGATATTTACCAGCATCATTGGAACCGATGGTGTATTTAAAAATAACCTCGTCGCACTTGGTGCCAGCAGCGTCAGACTGCTATATGCCACAATCTCTGCACTTTCTACATTTGTCACCGCGCACACAATTGTCCCTAATTTTTTCGCATACGCAGCAAGCTTATCTGTCATAAAATAATAGTCCGGAAATGAAATTGCAATCACCAACGTCTCTCGGTCCATCATCGCCAACGCTGAGTGCACACTGTCATTTAACTCGGTATCTACTACAACTGCCCCGATCCCGATTCCTGCCAATCTCAATTTCAAGAACTCTGCAAGCAACTTTGAAACTCCTCGTCCACAGATCAAAATCTTCTTACTCACCAAAATCTGATCCGCAACGCGAAAAATCTGTTCGATATCCATCTGCTCAAAAAATTTCTGTGCCATGGCACTTTCTTCCTCACAGATTTCCTGCAAAAGCTTTTTCTCTTCTTCCCTGTCATAGTTCGGAACGTAACTAGATGGATATTCGTTTTCCTTATGCAGTTTGATCTTATTCTGCATGCTGATGTATTTGCGAAATTCATATTTCACTTCATTAAAATTCGCATATCCAAATGCACTGCACGCATTCAAGATCGTCATCTCTGTCACTTGCGTCTCTGCACTTAACTCCTTCAATGTAATAAAAGACATCTTATCCACATGACTCATCATATACTCTGCAATCTGCTTTTGTTTCTTAGTCATTTCCGGATATTTTTCCTTTAACCTCTCAATGATATTCATCTTCACTACTCTTTTCTACAACTTCTCTACAAGCTCCAACTACCTGCTCACTATGCCTGTCCTTCTCGTCATAACAGTTTCCTGCGATATGCCACTTTCCCCCTCGTTCCACAGCAGTCCTTTGTTATCTGTAAGGATTCCCAAAAACGTTGTGAGTACTTTCTTTCTTCATTCTACACCATTCGAAAGAAATGCGTCAATGACTCTTTGATGAATTTCACCCTTCTCTTAAGAAGCTCGTCCTTCTTTCATCCGGATAACACAATCTGCAATCTTCATTGTAGACTGTCTGTGGGATACGAGAATAATGGTCTTATCTTTCTGTTGTTCTTTAAGCACTTTTAAAATCTCTGCTTCATTTAAGCTGTCTAGGTTACTTGTTGGTTCATCAAGAAGAATAACCTCACTATTATGCAGAAATGCTCTTGCAATTCCAATTCTCTGCCGCTCTCCGCCGGAAAGCTGATGATTTCCTTCTCCGATCACGGTGTCATAACCATTTGGAAGGCTTTCGATCCATTCATGGATATTTGCCTTCTTACATGCTTCCACTACTTGCTCATGAGTACTTCCAAGCCGTGCCAACTTTACATTATTTTCAATGGTATCTTCAAATAAATATGTATCCTGAATCACGTAGCTCTCCAGTGCGCGAAGACCGTTTGTACTCCACTCTTTGATCGGCTTGCCGGAAATGCTTATCTCTCCTTTCTCTGCATCCCAGAATCTCATCAGCAATTTGATCAAAGTTGATTTTCCAGAACCACTCTTTCCTATGATTCCAAGTATCCCGTTCTTTGGAATTTCCAGAGAGACATCCGACAGGATCTGTTCTTCCTCCTCACCCTGTTTGTAAGAGAACGTAAGATCCTTTATGTGGAAGCCATCAAAAGAAGGTTCTGCTCCTTTTTCTTCTACCTCCTGGATCAGCGGCTCTTCTTCTAGCAGTTCCAATACCCGGTTACCACTCGCAAATGTGTGAAGCAGGTTATTTGCGAGATTGCTGAGTGCTGTCACCGGTCCGAAAGAGCCAAGCATCGAAATCGTACTGATCACAACCCCCTCTGTATTTAACATCCCTTTCTGGAAGAGATATACAGAAGTCATTAACATCAGAAACGAGAAAGCGAGAATCGCACAATCGCAGTTTGCTCTTGCTTTGCCTTCGCAGTTCTTTAATCTGCCCTGCAGTTTTGTCAGCGCTTCACTTTGCTGATCTATATTTGCCAATCGCTCTTCTCCACAATCGTATTGAATGACCTCTCGAAGCCCTCGGATACTGTCAAGAAAATAAGTGTTGATCTCCCCGAACTGATTGCGATAGCGATTTCCATCCTCTTTTCCCATCTTACTTGTGATCATCGGAAGAATAACTCCGACTGTCACATATCCTGCCAAGGCAATTAGCGCAAGTGCCGGATGATAGCTGGCAAAAAAGGCAATCATCACCGCACAAGTCAACACAGCAATACAGACCGGCGAAATCGTATGTGCATAAAATACTTCCAAAAGTTCAATATCACTTGTCAGTATTGCAATCAGGTTTCCCTTGTCTTTTCCTTCCAGTTTCGCCGGAGCCAGTTTACGAAGTTTCTGAAATACTTTATCCCGAATCAGAGCCAGGAGACGAAATGCAATGTAATGGTTACCCGCCTGTTCCCCATAGCGGAGCGCTCCTCGAAGAACCGCAAGCGCTGCCACAACGATAAAAACGGTATGTAAGGACATTTTTGTCTGGACTCCCAGCACTCCGAGAAGACCGTATCCTCCCAGGATCGTAATAAATGTTGCACAGAGATACCCAATCACTCCAAGAATGACCGCCCCTGTCATAATCAGCCACATCGGTTTTACAAGTCCGATCAACTGCAGGACGATTTTGATTCCACTTCTCCTCTTCATTATATTGCCTCCTCCCGATATTGTTCTAACGCTTTCTGCAGTTCATACATGTCTGCATATGCGCCTTGCTTTTCAAGAAGTTCTTCCTGCGTTCCTTTCTCGATCACACAGCCTTTTTCCATCATATAAATCTGGTCACTGTCTGCCACATTGGCAAGGCGGTGTGTGATCTGAATTACCGTCTTCTCCCGCGCAAGATTTCTAATCAACTTCAAAATAATTTCTTCACTCTCTACATCAATATTACTTGTCGCCTCATCAAAAATATAGAGTGCACTGTCATGAAGAAGCACTCTCGCGATACAAAGTCTCTGTTTCTGTCCACCAGACAAATTTGCCGCCTGCTCATCGAGCATTGTATCCAATCCGTTCTGCGTTTGGAAAAACTCATACAGATTAACTTTTTTAAGTACCGCAAGAAGCTTTTCCTCTGTTGCAGATGGATCTCCCATCAACAGATTTTCTCTAACACTCCCCTTAAACAGATAATTTTGAAAAGATACAAGCGTCATCTGCTTCATGCGCTCCTTTACCGGAATCGTCCGAATATCCTTGCCACAGATCAGCACCTTTCCACTCTGCGCAGTCTGATGCCCCATAAACAGTGATGCCAGTGTACTCTTTCCACAACCAGATGCACCGACAACTGACACAAGTGAACGAGAAGGAATCTCCACTGTCACCTCTTTCAAAATCGGCTGTTCTTCCTCATAGGCAAATGTAACCTGCCTTGCCGAAACTGCATGCGGCACACCGTCATTTTTTTCTCCAGCCTTCTCTCTCTCCTGCTTATCGTCCATATCCACTTCCTCTGCTTCCATATCCAGCAGCCGAAACATCTTATCGCTTGCCGCCATTCCATTCATCGCAATGTGGAAAAATGAACCGAGCAGCCGTAGTGGAATGAAAAATTCTGCCGCAAGCAAAATGATCGCCAACGCCTGCATCATATTTAAGTTTCCCACCCGCAGTTCCATACAGGAAAAAACAACTCCAAGCGCACTTCCCCCATAAGCGATCAAATCCATCAAAGTCACTGAGTTTAGCTGCATCGTCAAAACCTTCATTGTAATTTTCCGGAAATGTTCTGCATCTTTGTTCATCTCTTCATTTTTATAGCCATCACTTTGATAAACCTTCAATGTGGTCAGTCCCTGAATATTGTCAAGAAAATGATCTCCCAACTGCACATAACTGCCCCAATATTTTGCCAGTAATTTTTTTGCAAATTTCTGTATGGCAATGATGGAAGCCGGGATGAGAGGTACACATAAAAATAGGATCAGTGCAACTTTTACACTCATAAAGGAAACAAGAATAAAAAGTGTGATCGGGGCCAGCAGACTGTAAAATAACTGCGGAAGATATTTCCCGAAATATATTTCGAGCTGTTCTACGCCCTCAGCTGCCACCTGAAGAATTTCAGAAGTAGAAAATGTTTTCTCATACTTCTCGCCAACTTTCAAAAGATGTTCATAAATCCGGTGACGCAGTTTCTTCTTTACATACTCGCTGGAACGATGGGAATACGCTGCCTCCAGCCTCAAAAACAGACGACGTGCTGCAATGACACCGGCAAATACTCCTATGCTCAAAATCAAGGAAATATTTCCGGCATTTCCTTTTACCACTTGCCAAAGAACATTGGAAATGTAAAATATGAGACAAATATTGCAAAGGAGCGCTGCCCATTGAAGCAGTACCTGCATTCCGATATACTGCTTTGTCTCCCCCATCTCTTTAATTAATCGCTTGTTGATCATCATGGTATATTATCCCTTTCTTTTCTTTACCGTCTTGATCCTGCATGTAAAATAGTATCAGACACAAAATGAAGGTCCGCCCATATACATTTTCCATCATAAAAAATGCAATCAGAAGAAAGAGTGATGCAAATGTCAGTATCACCACTTTTGTCTTTCCTTCCATCTCCCGGTTCTTCACAAATCCTTCCAAATGATTCTTATATACCTTTGTCTGTCTGAACCACTGATCTACCCATCTGCTTCCCCGGGTAAAACACACTGCCGCCAAAAGCAGAAACGGTGTCGTCGGGAGTACCGGAAGCACGATTCCTGCACAACCAAGCACAAATGCAAAAAAGCCGATTGTCAAATAAATAAATTTCATCACATACCTCCTACATGAACGATGACTGCAATCACTGTGAGCACTGCAAGTATCCGATGCACGATCATCCATTTTTCCTTAAGAACCCGTTTCAATCCATAACTCAACCATAATAAGATCAGAAGTAGAAAACAGATTTTTCCACTGAACATTCCATCCAAATTTCCGGCTTTGATTTCTACAATTCCGTGAAGCAGCGAGACTACGATTATCCATACTCCCATTTTTTTATGTATTTTCCGCAAAAAACAATCCACACTCTTTCTTTGCTTTTCCTTGGATTTTTCTGAAAATCTAAGAATTCCAAGCGGATAAATAACACAGAGCAGTACAAATAATACTGTGGCTGTTACTGAAAGCAATATATTTAACATAATAAGCTCCTTTTCTATAACCTAAAAACAATTTTGAATATAATTTTCAATATCGTTTATATTACCATATGTTTTTCCTGTTTTCAATATGATTTTGATATTTATTATCATTTATTACTTCCATTTTGTTAAAATACGAAGAACTGTTATAAAATCAAAAAAGAGCTGTCGCTTCACGATTGATCATCGTTAAAGCGACAGCTCCGTCTTCTGCAGATAAATATTTAGTAATCTTCTTCCGCTTTTCCATTGCCTATCCCTAGCTAAGAAAATCAGAGTTGTTTATATCTTTTCTTTTTTCACCGATTTGATAAAGGCCGCACATGCGCCAAACATAATAAATATAAATGGAAATGCGGCAGCTAACGATATCGTTTGCAGTGGTTTCAATCCACCTGCCATCAAAAGACCTATTGCCATTATGGATTGAATAATCCCCCATAAAACCTTTTTACTGTTTGGAGGATTGATTGCACCGTCTGTTGTTAGCATAGATAGCACGTATACACCAGAATTGGCTGATGTAACAAAGAATGCACACAAAGAAATAATTGCAACAATTGCTAAGATTGATCCAAGCGGATATTCCTCAAGAACCATAAATAGTCCAACTTCCGGTGTTGCCACAACTTCTTTCAAGGTTTCAATCGCCATAGCGCCTGTTTCCCCAAGATTGATCCCCAGACTTCCAAATACTGCTCCCCAGATACAAGAAGCAATCGCAGGTACAAGAACTACTCCAAGCAAAAATTCCCGAATCGTTCTTCCTTTGGAGATGCGGGCAATAAATACACCGACAAAAGGAGCCCATGCAATAAACCATGCCCAATAAAATAATCTCCAACTTCCGAGCCAACTATTATCCCCATATGCATTGACAGCAAGCGCATCCGGAACAAAGCTTCCAATATATTGCCCCATTCCATTTACAAAACTATCCAAAATTTCAATTTTAGGTCCCACTAAAAAACATACAACAAGGAGACCGACTGCAACATATAAATTTGTATCCGAAATGATCTTAATCCCCTTGTCAATACCAGATACCGCCGAACCAATATACAGTATTGATACTACTACAATAATCCCAATCTGAACCGCTAAAGTTGTCGGAAGACCAAACAAACGATTGAAACCTGCATTAATCTGTAATGTTCCAAGTCCCAGAGAAGTAACAACTCCTGCTACTGTCGCAAATACTGCCAGAATATCTACCAATTTGCCGAGCCAACCATTTGCTAATTTTTCTCCGATCAACGGTTCTAATATGCTACTTACAAGACCTTTTTTATTTTTTCGGAACATAAAGTATGCCAGTGCGAGTCCAATCACCGCATAGTTTGCCCATGGAAGGATCCCCCAATGCATAAAAAAGGATTTCATTGCGAAGTCTGCTGCTTCCGGTGTGGCGCTTTCTACGCCCACCGGATTTAAGTAATGTGTCAACGGCTCTGCAACACCCCAAAATACAAGACCTACGCCCATCCCACATCCAAAAAGAAGTCCAAACCACGTAAGATTACTGTATTCCGGTTTAGAGTCATCCCCTCCAAGACGAATCTTTCCATACTTTCCAAAAGCCATGTAGATAACAAATACTAAAAAGATCATCATTGCGAGCAGATACAGCCATCCAAAATCTGTTGTCAAAAACGTAAATGCTGCATTAGAAACTTTTGTAAAACTCTCATTTAACGCCACTGACCATATAGCCATAATTGCAATCAAAACAAGTGAAACAACAAATACTGCACTTCCTGCTTTTGATTTTTTCATTCAAGGTTCCCCCTTTATACTTTGAATACTGTCTGCTCTGTGATATCTGCTGCAAGAGATTCCACCGCCACTTTCGTTCTATGGTATCTTAACTTCCACTGTTCCTCTTTCGTTGTTGCTGGATCTCCCAACGGATATGGAATAGAGATTGTCGGAACAATTCTATTAGAACCAACTGTTTTTGCTACCGGTATCAAATTACACATCTGCACGATTGGAAATCCTGCTTTTTCTACTTCTTTTACCATCGTTGCACCGCAACGTGTACAAGTACCTCATGTAGAAACCATAATGACACCGTCTACTCCGTCTTCTTTCAGATATGGAATAATCTCTTTTGCCATCCTCTCTGCTTCCGCCTGTGTTGTTCCGGTTCCCACCGTCGTATAAAAGTAAGGATGAAGGCTTCCAAAAACACCTTCTTTCTCAAGCTCTTTCAATGCATCTACCGGAGTAATGACATTCGGATCTGCATCTGCTGCCGCCGGGTCAAAGCCTGCATGAATTGTTTTGTATTCTCCTCCTTTTAATACTGCATCTCCGGAAATATCGTATCTTCCCCACCTTGTTGCCGATGCTGACTGAATATGATCCGGATTTTCTACTGGAACAATACCGCCTGTATTCAACAGAGCAATTTTAGCATGCCCGAGATCTTTGATTGCCGGTGCAATCGGTACTCTGTCCAGCTTTGGCATTGGAAGTTCCGTCTCAAATGGTTGCCCATTTAATTTTTTCACCAGCATCTCTACCATTCTTTCTGAAGCTGGCTTTCCATCTCTTCTCCACACCTGCCTGCGTACTCCACGCGGGAAATAACCCTCTTCATCCGCGCTTCCTACTTCTTCTCCTTTTAAAATCTTATTTGCAAGATTTACCATTGCTTTGACATCTGCACGCATTCTGGAAGCAATGTTGCCACCTTTTAAGATGTACATATCTTTTTTGAACATCTCTGCACCCGGATTTTCCTCATTAATCGATGTGATTACCGGTACATTGTATTTTTCTTTGACAGCTTTGCAGATTGTTCCGCATGCTACTCCATATCTTCCCGCCTGAAATGCAGGTCCTGCAAGAAACAGATCAAACTCTTTGTCTGACAACATATCCAAAATCGTGCTGACAGCTTGCTCTGTTTTGGATCCCATAAAGTTATCGCCGCAAATAATGGTATGTGTGATTTCTGCATCCAGATCTTTTGCAAATTCTAATGCCGGTCCGATTTTTCCCTCATGAATCTCAGGAGCAACATCCGCCTTATCTTCTCCACCAATCTGACCAAAAAATTGATTGATATATAAAATCGCTTTCTTCATTATAAATTCCCTCCTTAAAATTCTTTCATGGTCTTTGGTGACCAGCCACATACCTGATCTCCACAGAACATAGAATTGTTTTCCATAATAATAGATCCGTCTTCTCGCACAGATGGTCCGAGTTTCTCATCTGCTGCCCATCCTCCGGACAATCCATCACGTCCAAGAGCCTGCAATTCACCGAGTACGGTTTCCATTGGAGGAAGTTCAATCAATTCTGAAACATTACCACAAGATACAATTGCATCACACTTTTCATCCAATGTTACAAGTGGCTGTGACTGTCCATCGCGCCCTGTACATTCATTAGAAATTCCCACTGTCTTAACCCCGGCATCTTCCAATGCTACAATGCATCCAACAAAATCCGCATCTGGATTTCCATATCCCTCTTCCGCCACGACTGCTCCATCCGCACCTAATGTATTTGCAATCTGGGCCACATAGAGCGCCGCTCTTTCTTTCTGTTCCAGAGCAACATTTAAATTTGACATAATTACACCAAGGAAATTGATTGTTTTTCCATGCTCTTTATATAATGCCTTGATATTCGGGCAATTTTGGAAATCATATGTAGACCATTTAGAGGAAACCGGCATGAAACTTCCTGATACAATTGCTCCATCCAACACCTCATTTGGATGCATCACCGTCGGAAGCATACGATTCATATCCCATCCATAGGCAAGATCATTATATCCTAATTCTTCCATCTGAGACTGCGGTTGCATCACATATACGACTGAAGGAAGTTTTTCTACTTCTTCCCCTCGTTTGATCATAGCTCCAAGATCAAATACTTCTGTCTCCTCCGGCTCTAATTCTTTGACACAGTTTGCAATATATTCTGCCAGTTTGTGCCCCGCTCTTCTCAATGCATCATTTTTCTTCTGCTGTTCATGCTTTTCAAACTCTTCATTCGTATCTGCAACAAGTACAATATTCATCAATTGACCAAAAAGTGTATATTTCTGACCTTCTCCGCTCATATCGATGATTCCATCCTGAAATCCGCCCCAATGTCTTCCGACTACAAGAACACTACAATTTTTCAAAGCATATGTCACACCCTCGCCTGCTCTTGTCATATCCCCTGTGTAACCCGGAAATGCACTTCTTCCATCTGGACGTACACGCGGTTCAATTGCTTCTTTTACCGGACACATGCGAATTTGATCTCCTGGCTTTGCAATGTAAAGTTCTGCTTCTGTAATTCTTTCATCCTGTCTGATATAATTCAGTGCGGCTTCTTTCTCGATTGTAAGAATACCATCTTCATATGAAAGCTCGTTTCCAAAAACAATGTCTTTCACATAGAAATTTCCTATTTCTAGTCTCATGATTTTTTCCTCCTTGTTTTATGTGCATTCTGCACAATTTATTTTTTACTAATCGCGCTTAGTACGTCATTTATACTATTAAACTATCACTAAGCGCGCTTATTGTCAATAGCTTTTTTCAATATCATTTATCATTTTTTTCTATAAACCTTTTCTCTTGAATTCCCTTCTTTTTCGTACTATACTAATCACATAAGTTTTAACTTATCTAAATAAAGAGTGGGAGAATTGAACATCTATGATCGACTATACAAAAGATAACTCTAAGCGCGAGAATTTGATTCAATTTATCAAAGTAACACAAAAACTTCTTGATGAAGATGGCTTGAAATATCTGTCTATCCGAAAAATTGCCACTGCCTCCGGTTTTCATAACTCTACTATTTATTTTTACTTTCAAGATTTAGATGAGCTGATTATGCTTGCTTCTATTTCTCGTTTCCAAAAATACAGCGAAAAATTAGAAGCTCTAAATTACACTTCTGATGTTTATGAAAAATTCTATGCTATTTGGGATTGCTTCGCAGAATCTGCCTTAAAGTATTCTTGTATTTTCCACAACTTTTTCTTCGGAAAACACAGCGATAATCTTCCTGATTTTTTAAATATTTATTATGATTTATTTCCAGAAGAACGTAATAAATTCAGTTCAGATATTGAGGCAATGTATTTCGGAAAAAACTATACAGAGAGATGCAGAAAGATTCTGATTCCACTAATTGATGATTCGCGTACAAGGGTTACAGAAAAAACTCTCGACATTATCACAGACATCACTGTGAGTCTCACAAAAGATCTTTTAGAAAAAAAATGTAATCATCCAGAACTTTGCTCTGAAGACCTTCAGAAGCGTATGTCAGAAATCTTACATTTCGTCATCGATAAATTCTAAATTTCTTTGTACAAAAAGATTATAATAAATAAAAATTAGAAAAAGACAACAGGTTCCCCTCTCGGATTTCCTGTTGTCTCCTCTTTTTTTCTTTTATAAATAATTAATTTTTTCCTATCAAACTTATTCTTCCCAACGAACCACTCTTCCATTTTGGATTACTGCCTTGAGTGATAAATCTTCCCGAAGCAGCACAACATTTCCAACTTTTCCTTCTGTGATTGAACCATACTTATCATAAAGTCCCACACTCTTTGCAGGATTCATCGTTGCTGCTGCCACTGCACTTTCAAGCGGTATCTGCATCTCTTTCACTGCCACGCGCATACAGTCTGCCAGATTTGTCACGGAGCCTGCCAACGCACCTCCTTCTACCAATGTAGCTCGATTTCCTCTCACCTGTACTGCCTGTCCTCCAAGTGTATACTCTCCATCTGGCATCCCAGTCGCTCTCATACTATCACTGATCAAAACAACTCTGTCATCTCCAAACATATCGAAAGTAGTACGCACAACCGATGGATGGATATGTACCCCATCTGTGATTAATTCTACCATACAATGTGCACTGTCATGTGCCGCCCCGATTACTCCTGGTGCCCGATGTGAAAATGGAGGCATTGCATTGTACAGATGTGTGGCATGATTTGCTCCCAGATCGTATCCTTTCTTCGCAATATCATAATCTGCAAGTGTATGTGCAAAAGAAATATTGACTTCCTCTTTTAATTCCTCAATAAATTCCATTGCCCCATCTACTTCCGGCGCAATATCTACCAAACGATACAGTCCATTTGCAGCCTCCTGCAGTCTGCGAAACATCGCAATATCCGGTTTTACAATATGTGTGGATGCCTGTGCCCCTTTCTTTCCAGGGCTGATAAACGGCCCCTCCATATTGATTCCTGCAAGGTCAGCTCCTTCCGTTGCCTTATAATTTCCGGCAATCTTTGAAATCTCCATCAGTGTCTCCTCCGGAAGTGTCATTGTTGCAGGAACGATCGTAGTCACTCCCTGAGCTGCCTCGTATTTAGCAATCTCGGCAATCGCCTCCTCTGTCCCATCGCAGAAATCATACCCTACACAGCCATGAAAATGAACATCGACCATTCCCGGAATCGCATAACAACCTTCTCCATCGATCACTTCTCCGTCTGCCTCTTTTGCAAAAACTCCGTCTGCGATTGCAATCTCTCCTTGTTGAAACTGTTTTTCTTCTGTAAATACTTTTACATTTTTAATCTGCATTGTCCTTCTTGCAGAGTACGGCGCGCCATCAACTCACACCTTTGCGCGTCGGTTTCCCTGCGCCTCCTTCTTTTTTACTGTATGTTATTATACTACACGCAAAGACATCTATACAACATTTTCTCACATAGGAACACTATAAAAATGCTCAGCCTCTTGTGCATCGTTTCCCTTTTCCGATCATCCTTCCATCTTACAATTTCAGCTTCGCAAATGCATCTGCAAACGCTGTATTGACCGGCTCATCTTTCTGCTGCTTCAGATACCGCTGGACATCCTTCTTGCTTACCCCTGCACCCTCTTTGGCTCTCCGTGCCTTGAATGCAGACATCTTTTCCTTATGTCCACACGCGCATACAAACTGCTCTTCATCACCTTTTTTAATAATTTCCATCTTCTTGTGACAATTCGGGCATCTTGCATTGGAAATGCGGGCGATCACTTCTTTGTGTCCACAGGCTCTGTCCTGGCATACAAGCATTCTTGCATTTTTCCCTTTGACCGCAAGCATCGGTTTCCCACACTCCGGACACTTCTTATTTGTCACATTGTCATGGCGGAATTTTCCGTCTCCCTTTTTAATCTCCTCTATCAGCTCCTCCGTATAGTTCCTGATCTCCTCAAGAAATTTTTCTTTCCTTAGGCTCCCCTTTGCAATCGCTGACAACTTTCCTTCCCAATCTGCTGTCAGCTCAGGCTTCTTTAAGTCTTCCGGTACAAGCTCCAGAAGCTGCTTGCCTTTGGACGTAATATGGATTTCTTTTCCTTTTAGCTCCATCAAAAATGAAGAAAATAATTTATCAATAATATCCGCTCGCGTGGCAACCGTTCCAAGCCCTCCGGTCTCCCCTAGTGTTCTGGCAGCTTTTTGATCTCTGCTCTCCATATATCTGACCGGATTTTCCATCGCAGACAGCAGCGTCGCCTCGGTAAAATGTGCCGGCGGTTTTGTCTTTCCTCTTGTCACAGCCGCCCGCTCCACCGGCAATCTGTCACCGGCTTCTATCGTTGGAAGAGACTGTTCTTTCGGTCCTTCCTCCGCCTCTTCTTCCTCATAGTCATAGACGGTTTTCCATCCTGCTTCCTTTACGATCTTTCCTTTTGCAACGAAATGTTCCTCACTGTTTTTTCCTGCATGTTCACCTAAAACCACCGCATGCAGTGTGGTCTGCTCATACTCAAACGGAGGATAGAGCACACTTAAAAACCTTCTCACAACAAGATCGTAAATCTTTCTCTCCTCACTTGTCATATGTTCCAGCTGGACATACTGTTCTGTCGGAATGATCGCATGGTGGTCACTTACTTTTTTATCATCTACAAACGACTTGTTCGTGCGAAGCGGCTTCATCACAAGACTTCCTGCCAGCTTCTTATATGGCCCAACACTAATTGCGCGCAGTCTGTCCTTGATCGTATCTACGATATCCGTGCCAATGTATCTGGAATCCGTCCGAGGATACGTCAGCACTTTGTGATTCTCATAGAGTCGCTGCATGATATTTAACGTTTCCTTTGCAGAAAATCCAAATTTTTGATTGGCGTCTCGCTGCAGTTCCGTCAAATCATAAAGCCCCGGCGCATATTTCTTTTTCGCTGCTTTCTCCACCTTTTTCACAGACAGTTTCTCATTGGAAACAAAACTGCTGATAGTTTCTATCCGCTCTTTTGAAAACGACCGGAAACCTCCCGACTTTTGATCCTGCCATGTCCACTGAATCTTTCCCGCCTGCACCTGAAGACCATAATATTCCTGCGGGCGAAATGCGCGGATTTCTTCTTCTCGTTTTGCGATCATTGCCAATGTCGGTGTCTGCACACGCCCACAAGAAAGCTGTGCATTATATTTGCAGGTCAGCGCCCGTGTCGCATTGATCCCGACAAGCCAATCTGCCTCTGCGCGGGATACCGCTGCTGCATAAAGATCATTGTATTTTCTGCCGTCACAAAGCTTTGCAAATCCCTCCCGGATTGCCTTATCTGTCACAGAAGAAATCCAAAGGCGCTTGATCGGCTTTTTGCATCCCGCTTTCTCAAGAATCCATCTCGCCACAAGCTCCCCTTCTCTTCCTGCATCTGTTGCAATGACAATCTCCCCGATATCTTTCCGAAACAGCTGCTCCTTTACCGCACGGTATTGTTTCGCCGTCTTCTGGATCACAATCAGTTTCATCGGCTTTGGCATCATTGGAAGAACTTCCATCTTCCACTCTTTATACTCTTTGCTGTATTCCTCCGGATCTGCCAGCGTCACAAGATGACCGAGCGCCCATGTCACTACATACTTCTCTCCCTCTATCGCACCAGAAATATTTTTTGTACACTTTAATACACGCGCAATATCTCTCGCAACGGAAGGTTTCTCCGCGATTACTAATGCTTTCATTTTTTGCTCCTTTATCTTTATTTTTATCCATCATATTTTTGAACTTTTTAACTTAACCCCCTCTATTCTAACGTATTTCTTTTAAATCATCAAACGGAATTCTTGCTTCTTTCTCTGCCCCCTACTGCAATCTGAGACACAAAGTTGACTTTTCTCAATAAAAAAAGCTAAAGAGTTATGATTTCATAGGGTGTTTCTTTCTGATTTTTCAAAATTTCACAACCTCAAAATACATTTCTTTAGCTTCCTTCTTTTCACTATTCTATTTCTTCGGATAACGGATTTCCACCAGCATCAGACCATGTGCCGGAGCAGTCACTCCTGCAGCCTTTCTGTCTTTTGCCTCCAAAATTTCTTTCACTTTCTCAGGGGTATAAAATCCTCTTCCTACGCGAACCAGTGTTCCCACGATAATCCGAACCATGTTATAGAGGAATCCGTTTCCGCTGATCCGGATCGTAATCTCCTCCCCTTCTCTCAAGACTTCCAGCTCGGTCACCGTCCGCACAGTATCTTCCACTTGTGTCCGCACATTACAGAAACTGACAAAGTCATGCTCTCCGACAAGATAATCTGCCGCCTGCTGCATCCTTTCTACGTCAAGATCGTAGGAAACAAAATAGTTTGTCAGTCGCTTGGTCGGAATTGGCGTCCGCGTATTGATAATATGGTATTCGTATGTTTTCTCACAATCGCAATACCGTGGATGGAAATCCGTGGCTACTTCCTCAGATTTTACAATCACAATATCATCTGGGAGTCTCTGATTTAATGCCATCGCGATCCGCTCCGGCGGGATGCTTGTCGCACTGTCAAACACTGCCACATTTCCAAGGGCATGTACCCCAGAATCTGTGCGGCTGGCGCCGATCACTGCAATATCTTCCCCAGTCAGTTTACAAAGTGCCTTATTGATCACTTCCTCCACTGTGATTCCATTTGGCTGTACCTGCCATCCACAGTAATTTGTCCCGTCATACGCGATCGTCAGTTTGATTCTCTTTTTCTGCATAACTCACCCTCTAAAATATCCACAGATGAAACGGCACATATCTTCCGATTCCAACAACGACGACAAGATAGACTGCCATCACTGTGTAAGACAGATAGTCCCGTGAATGATATACAAGCGGTTTCATCTTTGTTCTTCCATCCCCACCGCGGTAACATCTTGCCTCCATCGCCATTGCAAGATCATTGGCACGACGAAAAGCAGAGACAAACAGCGGCACAAGGATCGGAATCATATTCTTTGCCTTTTGAATAATATTTCCACTCTCCAGATCTGCCCCCCTTGCGATCTGTGCTTTCATAATCTTATCTGTCTCTTCCAGCAGAATCGGAATAAAGCGCAGCGCGATCGACATCATCATCGCAATCTCATGCACTGGAACATGAATCTTATTCAGCGGTCTTAATAGCTTCTCAATCCCGTCTGTCAACGCATTTGGCGTTGTTGTCAATGTCATGATCGTAGAACCTGCGATTAAAAATACAAGACGGATTGCCATAAATACCGCTGTGCGAAGTCCTCCTTCCGTGATTTTAAAAATCCAGACTTTGACTAATACGTCCCCTTCATTTGTCAAAAACAAGTTAAAAATCACTGTGATCATTAAAAGCATTACAACCGGCTTTAATCCTTTTACAATAAATTTGACCGGAACCTTTGATAACCAGATCACTCCGGCAAGAAAGCACCCGGCAATCACATATCCAAGTACACTCTTAAACAGAAACAAAGAAATCAAATACAATAATGTACAAGATATCTTTACTCTCGGATCCAGGCGGTGCAAAATACTGTCCGCCGGATAATACTGTCCTATTGTTATATCTCGAATCATTTTCTCACCTGCCCATCTCTGCTGTCTGCTTCTTTCTTCTCCCCGGATACCACACGCAGAATCTCGTCTGCAGCCTCTTCCACCGTTGTCGCCTCGGATGATACCAAAATCCCATTTTCTCTCAAAGCATTCATAATATAAGTAACCTGTGGTGCCGCAAGCCCTACTGCTTCCAGCTCCTTGTAATGCGCAAACACCTCCCGCGGAGTTCCATCATACATCTTCTCTCCGCGATTCATCACAATGATTCGCTCCACATATTTCGCAATATCTTCCATACTGTGAGATACGAGAATGACCGTCATATCTTTCTTTTCATGGAGAAGGGCAATCTGATCTAAGATCTCATCTCTCCCTTTCGGATCCAGCCCTGCGGTTGGCTCATCAAGTACGAGTACCTGTGGATGCATTGCAAGTACCCCTGCGATCGCAACTCTTCGTTTCTGTCCGCCAGACAGATCAAATGGAGATACTTCATACAACTCTTCTGGAAACCCGACAAGTTTTAATGCCTCTCTTGCCCGCTCCTTACACTCTTCGGGAGACAATCCTTGATTTTTCGGTCCGAAACAGACATCTGTGATCACATCTGTCTCAAATAACTGATGTTCTGGATACTGAAACACAAGCCCCACCTGACTTCTCAGCTTTCGCAAGTCATACTGTTCCCCGTAAATATTCTCCCCATTATACTTCAACACCCCGCTCGTGGCCTTGATCAATCCATTGAAATGCTGGATCAGTGTAGACTTCCCGGAACCTGTATGTCCGATGATCCCTACAAACTGCCCGTGGGGAATCTCCAAATTGATATCTTTTAGCGCCTTTTTTTCATAGGCTGTCCCTTCACTATATGTATAATTGATATGTTCTAATGTAATTGACATAATTCTTTCACCAATTCCTCTGTCTTTAAAATGCCGTTTGCAAGCGGCAGACCTCTCTGCTGCAATTCATAGGCAAGCAGCGTGACCTGCGGCACATCCAATCGATATTTCTTTAATTCCTCTACCCGGGAAAAGATCTCCCTCGGTGTTCCTTCCATCACAACATTTCCCTGATCCATGACGATTACCCGGTCAGCATCAACTACTTCTTCCATATAATGTGTGATCAGAATCACTGTCACTTTCTCCCGACGTCTAAGTTCTTCCACGGCACGCAGCACTTCTTTACGCCCATTTGGGTCAAGCATCGCAGTCGGTTCATCCAGTACAATACATTTTGGCTCCATTGCCACAACTCCTGCAATCGCAACGCGCTGTTTCTGCCCTCCAGATAATTTATTCGGGGAATGATGCCGATACTCGATCATCCCAACCGCCTCAAGACTTTTCTCAACACGTTTCCAGATCTCCTCTGTGGGCACTCCAAGGTTCTCTGGACCAAATCCGACATCCTCCTCTACCACGGTTCCGATGATCTGATTGTCTGGATTCTGGAATACCATCCCCGCAGACTGTCTGACCTCCCACAGATTATCTGGTTCTTTCGTATCTCTGCCATTTACCCACATCGTACCTTCTGTCGGTGTCAGGATCGCATTCATATGTTTTGCCAGTGTAGATTTTCCTGAACCATTATGACCAAGGATCGCAACAAACTCTCCCGGCTCCACATGAACATCGACCGCATTGATCGCCCGATGACTTCCGATTATATTTCCTTCTTCGTCTCTTTTTTCATATTCATATACAAGTTTCTCTGTCTGAATCATTCGCATGGCTGTTCCTCGCTTTCTACTCATTGTTGCCAGCTGCCTTTTATTGTACTGGAAGCCAAGTCGTATTGCAAGAGAAAAAGCTGCCCACCGGTTGTTTTGGTGTGCAGCTCTTTTCTTCATTTCCAAAGATATTTCTTATCTTTTCTCTGGTTCCGGATACTCTGTTCCCATTGTATCTACAGTCACTTTCTTCATTCTCTGTGTCTCCAACGGACGGTCACTGTAGTCTGTCGCTGTCTCTGCGATCTTATTTACGACATCCATGCCATCTGTTACCTTTCCGAATGCAGCATAAGATCCGTCTAAGTGCGGAGAAGTTTCGTGCATAATAAAGAACTGTGATCCTGCAGAATCCGGATGCATTGCTCTTGCCATAGAGAGAACTCCCGGCTCATGCTTTAAGTTATTTGTAAATCCATTCTGCTTAAATTCTCCCTTGATCTGATATCCCGGGCCGCCCATTCCTGTTCCGTCCGGACATCCTCCCTGGATCATGAATCCACGGATCACTCTGTGGAAGATCAGTCCGTCATAAAATCCTTTCTGTACTAAAGAAATAAAATTATTCACTGTATTTGGTGCGATCTCCGGATATAATTCTGCCTTGATCACATCTCCGTTTTCCATCTCAAATGTTACGATTGGATTTGCCATAATCTGTCTCCTCTTTTCTCTGATTTTTGCCGGCCTCTCCCCGGCTCTCCAGTCTTTTTCTGACTCTTCTTTATTGTAACGAATTCTTTTCCCCGCGTAAACCCCTTTTCACACAAGTTCGTCAAACAATAAACTTTTATTGCCGTCCGCTCTTCCACATGTTATACTGAAAAAAACGTACTGATCATAAAGGAATTCCTGAGTGAAAAGGCGAAGAGGACAACAAAATGACTGACCGTATACGGTATCCTTCCTGAAACTGTGCATGATACCATATGGAAAACCCTCATCAGACTTTGCCTTCTCGCAGAGTCTTTTTTTCTAAAAAGATCACATCACTCTTCCTCAGCTATCCCGATATGATACGATTACCACATAAGAATTACAGGAGGTCTTTATGGAACAAACACCTACCAGAATCGCTCTGATCGGTATTGTCGTGGAAAACAGCGATTCTGTCGAACAGCTCAACAGCCTGCTCAGCCAGTATGGCAACTATATCATCGGAAGAATGGGAATCCCTTACCGTGAGAAAAGCCTCTCCATCATCAGCATTGCTATGGATGCACCCAACAACGTGATCAGCGCCTTATCTGGGAAAATCGGAATGCTTCCCGGTATTTCCAGCAAGACAATTTATGCAAAGACAACTTCCGCGGAACTTTAAGAAAGGCAGTATTTTCTATGAATAAAATAGCAGAACAAACTTTGATCACCTTGATCGATCAACTGCGTGACACCCATCTCCTCTCGAAAGAAGAGTGGATGTTTCTGATTGAAAACCGCACCCGCGATGTGAGCGAATATCTATTTTCACAGGCACGCGAAGTCAGGCACCAACATTATGGACATGATGTGTATATCCGCGGTCTAATCGAATTTACAAACTATTGCAAAAATGACTGCATCTACTGCGGCATCCGGAAAAGCAACCTAAATGCGTGTCGCTACCGACTGAGTGAAACAGATATCCAAAACTGCTGCCGTACCGGATATGAACTGGGCTTTCGCACCTTTGTCCTTCAAGGCGGAGAAGATGGCTGGTTTACAGATCAAAAAATCATCTCTCTGATCGATAAGATTAAAACAGACTTTCCGGACTGTGCTATCACACTCTCCATCGGCGAAAAAGAACGAGAAAGTTATCAGGCATTTTTTGATGCTGGGGCGGATCGTTATCTTCTGCGGCACGAAACATATAATTCCACCCACTATGGCAAACTGCATCCACCGGCACTGACCGCCGCCCACCGGCAACGCTGTCTGTATGATCTGAAGGAAATCGGCTATCAGACCGGAACCGGATTTATGGTCGGCTCTCCTTACCAGACTGCCGAGCATCTCGCAGAAGATATGCTGTTTATCCAACAACTGAATCCACATATGGTCGGAATCGGACCTTTTATTCCGCACCATGATACCCCATTTGCCGCACAGCCGGCCGGCACGCTGGAACTGACCTTATTTATGCTCGGACTTCTGCGACTGATGATTCCAAAGCTTCTGCTGCCTTCGACAACTGCGCTTGGAACGATCGATCCAAACGGAAGAGAGCTTGGTATTCTTGCCGGAGCAAATGTCGTTATGCCAAACCTTTCTCCAACCGATGTGCGAAAAGATTATGCGCTCTACGACAACAAAATCTGTACAGGAGATGAAGCTGCTGAATGCCGGCACTGTATGGAAAAGCGGATGGAGAAAATCGGCTACCATGTTGTCGTAGCCCGCGGAGATTCTTTGAATACCGAAACAATCCCACCAGTAAACTAATTGCATGAACTCATGCCAAAACTATCATATTCAAGAGGAGGAACATCACCATGTACGATGTCAGATCAAAAAATCCAGAGGAATTTATCAACCACGAGGAAATTCTGGAAACCCTCTCCTATGCAGAGGCAAACAAACATAACGTGGAACTGATCGACCAGATCATTGCAAAAGCCAAAGAACGAAAAGGGCTCTCCCACCGGGAAGCTGCCGTTCTTCTTGACTGTGATATCGAAGAGAAAAATGAAGAAATTTATGCACTTGCAGAACAGATCAAAAAAGATTTCTACGGAAACCGTATCGTCATGTTTGCGCCGCTCTATCTGTCCAACTACTGTGTCAACGGATGTACTTACTGTCCGTACCATTTAAAGAACAAGCATATCGCAAGAAAGAAACTGACGCAGGAAGAAGTCCGTCAGGAAGTGATCGCGCTCCAGGATCTCGGTCACAAACGTCTGGCGCTGGAGGCCGGGGAAGATCCTGTGAACAATCCGATCGAATATATCCTCGAATGTATTGACACCATCTACAGCATCAAACATAAAAACGGAGAAATCCGCCGTGTCAATGTCAATATTGCGGCAACAACGGTAGAAAATTATCGGAAACTGAAGGCAGCAGGAATTGGAACTTACATTTTATTCCAGGAAACCTATCATAAAAAAAGCTATCTGGAGCTGCATCCGACCGGACCAAAACACGACTATGACTACCATACTACCGCGATGGACCGTGCAATGGAAGCAGGTATTGATGATGTCGGAATCGGTGTGCTGTTCGGTCTTGACAAATACCGCTATGAATTTGCAGGACTTCTGATGCATGCAGAACATCTGGAAGCTGCATACGGTGTGGGTCCTCATACGATCAGTGTGCCGCGCTTATGTCCAGCCGACGATATTGACACAAATGATTTTGACAACGGGATCAACGATGATATTTTTGCAAAACTTGTGGCATGCATCCGCATTGCAGTGCCTTATACCGGCATGATCGTATCTACCCGCGAGAGCCAGAAATCCCGTGAGCGTGTTCTGCACCTTGGAATCTCCCAGATCAGTGGCGGCTCCAAGACAAGTGTAGGCGGATATGCAGAGCCGGAGCCGGAAGAAGAAAACTCTGCACAGTTTGACCTCAGTGATACAAGATCACTCGATGATATTGTCAAGTGGCTGATGGAAATGGGATACATCCCAAGCTTCTGTACTGCCTGCTACCGGGAAGGCCGCACCGGCGACCGTTTCATGTCTCTTTGCAAATCCGGTCAGATCCAGAACTGCTGCCAGCCAAATGCACTGATGACACTGAAAGAATATCTGACAGACTATGCTTCTCCTGCGACAAAAGAAGTCGGAGAAAAACTGATTTTAAAAGAACTGGAGCAGATTCCAAATGAGAACGTACGCGCAATCGTTATTGACCATCTACGCGCGATTGAAGAAGAAAATCGGAGAGATTTCCGTTTCTAACATCTCTCAAACGTACCGCTTTGGTCACTGATACTTTTTCTTTGTAACACGATACTCTACTTATCATGGAAAGGACTGTAACTGACATGAGTTTAAATGCAACCCCTTCCTCTGAACGCCTACATATCGGAATCTTCGGGAAACGAAATGCCGGAAAATCCAGCCTGATCAACGCACTGACCGGTCAGAATCTCGCAATCGTCTCCGACATCAAAGGGACAACAACGGATCCGGTATTAAAATCCATGGAGCTTCTCCCGCTTGGTCCTGTCGTACTCATCGACACTCCGGGACTTGATGACCACGGACCACTCGGAGAGCTGCGCGTTCAGAAGACCTACCAAATGTTAAATAAGACCGATATTGCCATCCTTGTTGTGGATGGCACCATCGGGATGACGGAGGAAGATCTCGCTCTTCTGGAACAGATCCAGAAAAAACAGATTCCCTATGTCATCGCATTCAATAAATGTGATCTTTGCCCGGCTAGCGAATCCCAGATGCCAGATACGACTACAGACACCTCGAAAAACGGATCAGCTATTTCTATCAGTGCTGCCTCCGGATTTCAGATTTCTGCACTCAAAGACCTGCTCGGCGCAATCCAGCCAAGCGAAGAAACAAAACTTCCGATCGTCAGCGATCTGCTCTCCCCCATGGATCTTGTGATTCTCGTGATTCCAATCGATGCCTCTGCACCAAAGGGACGTCTGATCCTTCCACAGCAGCAGACCATCCGGGATATTTTGGATCATCATGGGCGTGTGCTCTGCGTACAGGATACGGAGCTTCGCCAGACATTAGACGAACTGTCTGTCAAACCACGAATGGTCATCACCGACAGTCAGGCTTTTGCTCAGGTAGACCGACAGACGCCAAAAGATATCCCTCTTACTTCCTTTTCAATCCTGTTTGCAAGGCATAAAGGGAATCTTTCCACTGTCGTAAACGGCGCCCACACTTTGGATTCTATTTCTGACGGAGACAAAATACTGATTTCCGAGGGATGCACGCACCATCGGCAATGCGAAGATATCGGCACTGTGAAACTTCCACGCCTGATTCGTAGCTATACAAACTGTGAACCGGAATTTCACTTTACAAGCGGCACAGAATTTCCAGCTGATCTATCCCCATATAAGCTGATCATCCACTGTGGTGGCTGTATGCTCAATGACCGCGAGATGAAATACCGGATTGCCTGTGCCGAAGATCAGAATGTCCCAATCACAAATTACGGGATTGCGATCGCACAGATGAAAGGGATCCTTTTCCGCAGCATTGAATTATTTGATCTCTCTTAGTATTTTATAGTACAACAAACATCTTTTTCATATTTTGTGCAATACAAAAAGAAGAAACATCGTCGCCTCTCCCCAGAGGTTTCGCGGTTTCTTCTTTTTACATATTTGCCTCTTTTTACTTTATGCCACTTTTCTCCCTATGTTTACGGATTGCAAAAAATAGGCCTGCTCGTTCTGTACGGATTACTTCTCTTCGGTATCTCTCCGATTCCCTATCCTTCCATGTGTGCGTCAGATTCTGCGTAATGCTTTTTGAAAATATGTCCTCCCACATATCCTGCCAAGGTCCCGCCTGCTACACCGATGGCTAATGCAAGGATTACTTTTACCGGTGAATTGAACGCAAATGGTGCGATCAATCCCGGAATCGGTGATGCTGTTCCCGGCGCATTACATACAATTCCAAGTAGGGACGCTCCAATACCTGCAATTCCTCCACCAAAGAAATTAGATCCATAAATTGGGATCGGGTGTTTCGTCACAATGTGAGCCTGTGTCAATGGCTCTACCATAACTGCGATCGTACTGCTCTTATCCCCTAATTTGAGCATTTTGAAAATCATTCCGTTTGTAAATGCCCCACCGACACATGCGATACATGCAATTCCCATCGGAAGTCCGGTCAGTCCAAGCATCGCCGTCAACGCCATAGAACTAAGCGGTGAGGTACAGATCATTTTCATCAAGCTTCCGAGCATAAATCCCATCAATACTGGTGACTGATCTGTCGCTGCTGTGATCATAGATCCTATGTGTTCCATCGCTGCATTTACAACTGGATCGGAAATATATGCAATTCCTCTTGCCAGCGGTGCCACACAGAGCGCTCCGACAATCACATCCAGCCCTGTCGGTAAATATTTCTCAAGAAGCGGTGCAACAAATCCAACTACATATCCTGCAATAAATCCCGGTAAAATTCCATATCCTCCCAGCGCTGCCCCCGCAACAACTGCGTATACCGGATTTACTCCCATCATGATCGGCACCATGATCGCTGCTGCAACTCCACCTAAGCTTCCGGCTGTACTTCCTACTTCACCTAGAAAGCTGACTCCCAGTAAGTCACCCGAAATATATCTGTGTACTGCCTCCACAAGAAATGTAGCCACCGCTGCACTTGCCATTCCGGACATCGCCTCTGATCCTTTCGGTGCCTTCATACTAAACAGCGAAAATGCCGCCAGTGTGACTAACAACAACCCTAACCCTGATATTACTGCCATTCTTTTGCCTCCTCTTTCTTTTGCAGTTCCTGTTCCCGGAAAATGCGAACAAAAAAAGACACAGACAAACAAAGCACGCCTATACTTTTGTTCATCTCTGTCCTCGAACCTGAAAGTTTCCTTATGTTTTACTTCAATTATCATTCTTAACTTCCGTATTTGATAAGTTTCTTCTTCGGTACGCATACTCGCGTTCTCCAGAGAGCTCGTCCAAATTCAATCCTTTTGCCTGAGAGCTTTGGTACTCCTTTCCCCTTCGGCGCCACATCGGTTTCCCGTGTAGTCTCTCTCGAATTTATCATCCGACTCTATAAACATATTTACATTCTATATACATGTGATGATACTGTCAATCAATTTCCTCTTCCGCTTCGTCTTTTTGTATATTCTCCATAGTTTTAGCTATCCTATTTTGGTTATTTTGCCATATCCTTTTTGTGCTATCCGACGATTTTTTCACTCTCTTTTTACACTTTTGGAATCTGATCCTCTTTTCTATCCTTGGAAAGGTTCCTCGTAATCTCTCAACAAATTCTGCTCCCGGTTCTTTATTTTCCTGCTCCTTTTATGCTATACTATAAGTAGTTATGCAAAAAATCTCTCAGGAGGATAGTTTATGAACTTTTTAAGTATATTTGATGTGATCGGCCCTAACATGATCGGTCCTTCCAGTTCACACACGGCTGGCGCCGTATCGATTGCACTTCTCGCAAGAAAAATGTTTCCGGAAGAAGTGAAAAAAGTAACGTTCACCCTTTATGGCTCTTTCGCCAAAACTTACCACGGACATGGAACTGACCGTGCGCTGCTGGGGGGAATTCTCGGTTTTTCTACCGATGATGAACGGATCCGTGATGCGTTTTCCATTGCAACTGAGCGAGGTGTGGAATACGAATATATCATTGATGAGAAAACGATGACGAATCACCCAAACACTGCCGACATTGATCTTATAGGCGTGACCGGGCATACCTTATCGATCCGCGGCGAATCGATCGGAGGGGGCAAGATGAAAATTGTCCGGATCAACCAGATCGATGTAGAGTTCACGGGAGAATACAGCACCCTCATCGTCAGTCAGACAGACAAACCTGGCGTAGTAGCCCACATTACCCAGTGTCTGAGCGAAGAAAATGTAAATATCGCATTTATGCGTCTCTTCCGCGAGGACAAAGGCGCCAATGCATTTACCGTTGTAGAATCCGATGAGACGATTCCATCGTCTGTATTAGAGAAAATCAAAACACATGAGCATGTATCTGATCTGATGCTCATTCAGATGTAGGAGGAGACATTATGGATTTTTATTCAGGACAAGATTTATTAGATTTATGTCAAAAAGAAAAGATATCAATCTCTTCTGCCATGAAGCAGCGCGAGATTACTATGGGCAGTCTCTCTGCCGAAGAAATTCAGGCAAAACTGGAGACGGTGCTTGCCATCATGAAAGATTCCGTTCATAAGCCTTTAAAAGAACCAGTCCGCTCCATCGGCGGTCTCCTCGGCGGAGAAGCGAAGAAAGTAGCAGATCATTCCTCCTCCCCAAACAGTGTATGTGGTTCTATGCTATCAAAAGCAATTGCTTACAGTATGGCTGTTCTTGAAGTCAATGCTTCCATGGGACTGATCGTTGCAGCACCAACTGCCGGTTCTTCAGGCGTGTTGCCAGGTGTCCTGCTCGCTCTGGAGGAAGTACATGCCCTTCCGGATAACAGCATTTACGACGGTCTTCTAAATGCAAGCGCGATTGGTTATATCTTAATGCGAAATGCCTCTGTCTCCGGTGCGGAAGCCGGATGTCAGGCAGAAGTAGGCGCGGCCTCTGCAATGGCTGCCAGCGCTGTCGTTGAAATCATGGGGGGAACTCCTGAGATGTGTCTTCACGCTGCAAGCTTTGCACTTTCCAATCTACTCGGACTCGTCTGCGACCCAATTGCAGGTCTTGTAGAATCCCCATGCCAAAGCCGGAATGCGATCGGTGTCGCAAATGCGATCACCTGTGCAGAGCTCGCATTAAGTGGTGTGAAACATCCGATTCCATTTGACGAAATGGCAGAAGCTATGCACCGTGTCGGGCAAAGCCTTCCATTCGAACTGCGGGAAACAGCTATGGGCGGATGCGCCGGAACTCCAACTGGATGTGCGCTTGGATGCAGTATTTGCGGAAAATAGAACTAGATTTTCTGAAAAAGGCAGTTACAAAATGATTTTTTCCATTTTGTAACTGCCTCTTCTATTACAGACGCCTTATATATTCTTATCTTTTTCTATTCCTTCTGAAGACTATCCTTTTTTCTTCGACTCCTCCTGCTCAAGCGGACCTATACTCCTTGCACTTACAATCGAAGAAAATACGATCTGTGTCTGTGTCTTTCCATATTTCTGAAGCGTTCCAACAAACCGATCTAATTCCATGGTACTTGGGAACAATACTTTGATCAACATAGAGTAGGCTCCTGTAATATGATTGCACTCTGCCACATTCCGAACCCCCCGGATAAATTTGCAAAATCCATCCTTTTGTTCCGGTTTTAACTCCATATTGATAAATGCAGTAATATGGTATCCCATCTTCACCGGATCTGCGATCATTGTATATCCACAGATGACATTCTCCCGCTCCAATCGCTCTACCCGCGCTGAAACTGCAGGAATAGACAAGTGTACTTCCTGTGCGATTGCCTTCAGTGGTATTCTCGCATTCTTCTGCAGCATATTCATGATCTCTCTGTCTATCTGATCCATCATCCTTCCTCCTTCCTGCCATTATAGAGAACTTCTCAAAGAATTACAATCCTTTCTACTAATTTTGCCAAAAACTTTCCCCTAAATCTTTCTTAAAAAAATAAAGTTTTTATCGTTTCATATTAACATTTCTAACTACTTATACTTTATTTTTTCTTTCTTTTCACACTTTTTCTCTTCTCCTTTTCTCCTTTCTCTGCCCGTGTTATATATAAGTCAGAAGAAATTTGTCTGTAAGTATATGTTACCGGCAGACAGCGTTTTGAAAGAGATTACGGAGGAAAGAAACTATGAAAACAAGATTAGAAGCTGATTCTATAGGTATTTTAGAAGTCCCTGCTGATGCGTATTATGGAGTACAGTCCCTTCGCGCCAAGCACAATTTTCCCATTACAAGCAGACCACTCCATCCGGAGTTTATCAAAAGCATCGTCATTTTAAAGAAGGCTGCCGCACTTACAAATGAAAATGCGGGCGAACTTTCCAGCGAAGTGTCCGAAGCGATCTGCACTGCCTGCGACGAAATTTTAGAGGGGAAACTTTTTGATCAGTTCATCGTAGATGCCATTCAGGGTGGTGCCGGAACTTCTGCAAATATGAATGCTAACGAAGTTATTGCTAATCGTGCTGACGAATTACTTGGCGGAACAAAAGGTTCCTATCAGCATGTACATCCTAATGACCACGTCAATATGGCTCAGTCCACAAATGATATCATTCCAAGCGCCGGAAAACTAACCGTATTAAAACTGCTTGTTCCTCTTTTCAGAGAACTGGAACGGCTTTTGAATGCACTGTTAGAGAAATCAAAGCAATTTGACCACATTTTAAAAATGGGACGTACACAGCTTCAAGATGCTGTGCCGATGCGACTCGGTCAGTCTTTCCATGCTTATGCTTCCGTGATCCAAAGAGATATCCATCGTCTGGAAAACGCTCAGAAAGAAATGTACCGCCTGAATATGGGGGGAACTGCCATTGGAACTGCAATCAATGTCAGCCACTCCTATTTACAGCATATCTGCCCGAAAATTGCAGAACTGACTGGACTTCCGTTCGCATCCGCAGATGACTTGTTTGATGCGACACAGAATCTGGACGGATTTGTGACGGTCTCTTCCTCTCTAAAAACTTGTGCCGTCAACTTATCCAAACTTTGTAATGACCTTCGCCTTCTGAGCAGTGGTCCACGCACTGGTTTTGCCGAAATCACGCTCCCGCCAAAACAGAACGGTTCCTCGATTATGCCTGGAAAGATCAATCCAGTCATTCCGGAAGTCGTATCTCAGGTCGCATTTAACATTATCGGTAATGACTGCACGATCACGATGGCTGCGGAAGCGGGACAGTTAGAATTAAATGCCTTCGAACCGGTCGTCTTCTATAATTTATTTGAATCGATTGAAACCTTGACATCAGCAGTACAGACTCTGACAGATAACTGTATCCTTGGAATTACCGCAAATGAGAAGCACTGCGAAGAATTAGTCGATGCAAGTGTTGGAATCTCCACTGCATTATGCCCAACGATCGGTTACAAACCTTCTGCTGAGATTGCGAAAGAATCTTTAAAGACTGGAATTCCGGTTCGCAAACTCGTCATCGAAAAAGGGCTTCTATGCCCAAGTGAAGCAGATGTGCTGCTTAATCCATTTACGATGACCGAACCACAATAGTCTTTGCACTCTAGAAAAATATGACACAAAATTATAAGAAGGATTTGGCAAAATTCCAAATCCTTCTTATGTTACATTCTTATATGAAAAAGAATGGAGATATTCCCCGCCAGATGAATCATCTCAATTTACAGCTGAATCTGTGCAAATACTTCCCCGATTGGCCTGCGGATACAAAGATCTGCCTCCACAGTTCTCGCTGTCTCACTTTTATTAATGACCACAAGATATTTTCCACGGAAATAATCAATAAATCCAGCTGCCGGATAAACAACAAGGGATGTTCCCCCGATGATCAGCATATCTGCCTCGCTGATCGCCCGGATCGCACGCCGGATCACACTGCTGTCCAAGCCCTCCTCATACAGAACAACATCCGGCTTAATGATTCCTCCACAGATACATCTCGGAATTCCTTCTGCTTCCTTCACGGTGGCTGCGTCATAGAACTTTCCACATTTCTGACAGTAATTTCTATGAATGCTTCCATGCAGTTCCAGCACCTGTTCACTCCCCGCTTTCTGGTGCAAACCATCGATATTCTGCGTGATCACCGCAGTCAGTTTCCCCACATACTCCAACTGTGCCAGCTTTTCGTGGGCTGGATTCGGCTCCGCCTCCAGAAACATCATTTTCTCCTTATAAAATTCATAAAATGCCTCCGGATTGCGCACAAAGAAACTATGGCTCACAACCTGCTCCGGGGTATACTTATAATTTTGCTGATACAGCCCGTCTGCACTTCGGAAATCAGGAATCCCACTCTCCGTAGATACCCCTGCGCCGCCGAAAAATACAATTTTTTGACTTTCATCGATCATCTGCTGTAACCGCTCTATCTCGTGTCTGCTTTCCTCTTCCACGAGCATTCCTCCTATTCCTTTTTCTCTCCCTGCTCAATCGGATATTCTCTAAAAAATTCCGACAATTTATCCAGTGTCTTTAAAAGCACCGGCAGTTCCTCTTCCCCGAGACAATTGATCACTGCCTCTGTCATCTTCCGGTGGAATTCCTGATGGTGATAAAATGCCCGCTCTCCCTTTTTGGTCAGACGTATATGAACGACACGCCTATCCTGCTCACTCCGCTCTCTGACTGCATATTTCTTATTCACAAGACTGTTCATCGATGTCGTAAGTGATCCTGCGGTAATATTCAGTTTTTTTGCAATCACAGACATCGTACTTCCTTCCCCCAGCCCGATTGCTTCGATGATATGCATGTCATTGTTACTGATATCTTTGTATTCTTCTGTGATGATCGCCTTTTCTTCCAGTTCCCATATTTCATTAAACAAATGAACGAGAACATGATTGATTGTTTCATATGTATTCACTGTCTCCGGCTCCTTTACCAACATCTTGTTTTTGTCTGCTGCCGACATTCTTATGTTGATATTATACACACGGATTCATCAAAGAAGCAATGACTTCTTTCACGGTTTCTATTTTTTGTGCCCGGTAAGCATATGCTCCACAAAACAGCAGCGCATGTTCAATATCGCCCTTTGCCGCCGCGATCAGCGCATCCGTAATACAATAAGGAATCTCCTGCGGTCTGCAATTTTTAATACATCCATGACACGGACTGTGAGGGATCTGCTCCCCCGCCATCACTTTCTTCATAAACGAGTTTAAAATCGCACGTCCCGGCATTCCCACCGGACTTTTCACAATAACGATATCCTCTTCTGTTGCATTTAAATATGCTTCTTTATATCGCTGATCGGCATCACATTCTTTTGTTGTCACAAATCTTGTCGCCACTTGTACACCATCCATACCAAGTGCAAGTGCCCGATTTACATCACTGTGATTCTCAATTCCACCTGCCAAAAACAGAGGAATCTTCTTTCCATAGCGCTCTTCGTATTCTCGGACAACATTCTTGATTTTTTTGATTTCCCCGGCATAAGTTTCTACATCATAATATGTAATCTGTTCCTTTGTAAATCCGAGATGCCCTCCGGCAGACGGTCCTTCGATCACAAGCACATCTGCCGTTCGCTGATATTTCTTATCCCAATATTTCAGAATGACTTTCGCTGATTTTTCCGTAGAAACAATCGGTGCAATCTGTACGTTGCTCCCTGCCACATATTTCGGAAGTTCTGTCGGAAGGCCTGCACCCGAAATGATCATATCTGTTCCGGCGCGGACAGCCTCCCGGACATAGTCTTCATAATGGCGCATCGCTACCATGATGTTAAATCCAATAATCCCATCCGGCGAGATTGCCCTTGCTTTCTCCATCTCTTTTCCAATTGCACGCAAATTTGCCTTTCTTGCATCTGTGTCAAAATCAGGCTCCTGATACCCTATCTGCGCTGCTGAAATGATACCGACCGCACCTTCTTTTGCCACGCTCCCGGCCAGTCTTCCAAGACTGATCCCGACTCCCATTCCTCCCTGGATGATCGGGACTTTTAGCTGCTTTTCCCCAACTCGTAATCCTTTTTCTTCTAACTTCATACCTTATACCTATCTCTTTGCTTACTCATTTTCGATGTGTATTTCTCTTACAGTCTCCGGAATCTCTGATATCTTCTTTCTGTGCGCTCTGACTCTTCCATTCCCTGATACGTTTTCAAAAATCTTCTGATATGCTCTCGAAGTTTCTCTGTCACCGGGGCAAATGTCTCACTTGTGAATGCTTCCGGTTCTGCAAAAACCTGTTCTACAATTCCTGCCTCATACAAATCTTTTGCAGTCAGTCTCATAACTTCCGCGGCTTCTTTTGCCCGCTTACTGTCTTTCCACAAAATTGATGCAAACCCTTCCGGTGATAAGATCGAGTAGATTGAATTTTCCAGCATCCACACCTCATCTGCTGTCGCCAGTGCAAGTGCACCGCCGCTTCCACCCTCCCCGATGATCACAGAGAGGATTGGAACTTTGAGCGCAGACATCTCATAAATATTTCTTGCAATTGCCTCTCCCTGTCCTCGCTCTTCTGCCTCCAGGCCGCAAAATGCCCCCGGTGTATCGACAAAGCAGAGAACCGGACGATGAAATTTTTCCGCCTGCTTCATCAGGCGCAATGCCTTTCGATACCCCTCCGGTGACGGCATTCCAAAATTCCTCGCAATATTTTCTTTTGTCGTTGTCCCTTTTTCCTGTGCGATGACCGTGACTGGTTCCCCACAGAACTGTGCAATCCCGCCGACAACCGCCTTGTCATCTCCAAAAAGACGGTCTCCATGCAGTTCCACAAAATCATCAAACAACTCCCTGATGTAGTCAGATCCAACCGGGCGATCTTTTTTTCTGGAAACCTGTACACGCTCCCACGGTGTCATTTCCCGTATCTGACACAGTTTCTCCTCTTCTTTCTCGCTTTGCTTTTTGTTCTGCATCTCCTCTTCTTTAGTCTGCGCAGTACAATCTGGTTGGCCCGGATGTAATTTCAAGATTTTTCCCAAGGTTTCCCGCAGCTTTTCCCGCTCTACAATCTGATCAATGAAGCCATGCTCTAAAAGAAACTCGGCCCGCTGAAAGCCCTTCGGAAGTTTCTGTCCAATCGTCTGTTCAATGACACGAGGACCCGCAAAACCGATCAGCGCATTTGGCTCTGCTAAAATCAAATCCCCAAGCATCGCAAAGCTTGCGGTTACGCCTCCGGTCGTCGGATCGGTAAGCACCGAGATATACAGATGTCCCGCATCACTGTGACGTTTTAATGCCGCTGCCGTCTTTGCCATCTGCATTAAAGAAAAAATCCCTTCCTGCATTCTCGCCCCACCGGAGCAGGCAAAGAGAATGACCGGAAGTTTCTCTTTTGTCGCACGCTCTACTGCCCCCGCAATCTTTTCGCCGACAGCCTCCCCCATACTTGCCATGAGAAATCTTCCGTCACAGACTCCAAGTACAACTTTCCTTCCTTCAATCTCTGCCTTTCCGATCACAACTGCCTCATCAAGTCCCGTCTTTTCCCGCACATTCTGTAATTTTTCTTCATACCCCGGATATCCCATGGGATTTCCATCTAAAATTACTTCCTCCCACACTTCAAAACTATCCGGATCTACGATTATCTCAATTCTTCTCCATGCATCCATACGAAAGTACGCATGACACTTTGGACAGATATAATATTCTCTTCTGACATCCTCCGCGATGATTGCAGCTTTACAGTTATTACATTTTCGCAAAAGCCCTTCCGGTACTTCCGGCTTTCTTCCTTCCGTCAGGGAAATATAATTCTTTCCACCGGTTTTCTTAAACATATTTTTCAGCTTCATGTCTTTTCACTCCTACCTCTGCCATTTAGAGATAAATTCAATATCAATCTTTCCGGATTGATAATCCGGATGATTCATAATTTCATACTGATAATCAATATTCGTGTCAATTCCTTCGATAATCACTTCGCCAAGCGCAGTACGCATTTTGCTGATCGCCTGTTCTCTTGTATCTGCATGTACGATCAGCTTCGCCAGCATAGAATCATAATATGCCGGAACTGTATATCCGCTGTAAATCGCCGTGTCAATCCGCACGCCCTTTCCGCCCGGCAGATAAAGATCTGTGATCGTACCCGGAGATGGGCGGAAATTTTTGTCCGGATTTTCCGCATTGATCCTGCACTCAATCGCATGCCCGGAAAGCTTGATGTCCTCCTGCCGGTAAGATAGAGGCAGTCCGGATGCAATCCGTATCTGTTCCTGGATCAGATCGATTCCGGTCACCCACTCTGTCACTGGGTGCTCCACCTGAATCCGCGTATTCATCTCCATAAAATAGAACTGACCATCTCTTTCCAGAAGAAATTCAATGGTTCCTGCATTGGTATAGCCTGCCGCCTTTGCCGCCTGCACTGCCGCCTGTCCCATTCTACTGCGAAGTTCCTCATCAATCACCGCAGACGGTGACTCCTCAATCATCTTCTGATGATTTCTCTGAATCGAACAGTCACGCTCTCCCAAATGGATTGCGTTCCCGTAACAATCTGCCAGAATCTGAAATTCAATATGACGTGGATTTCTCACAAATCGCTCAAGATACATCGTTCCATCTCCGAATGCCATCTGTGCTTCTTTCTGAGCCGTCTGAAAGCTTGCTGCAAATGTCTCGCGGGTTTCTGCCACACGCATTCCCTTGCCGCCGCCTCCAAGCGCCGCCTTGATCATTACCGGATAACCGATCTCCTCTGCAATTTCAGCGCCATGTGAAACGTCTCTTACTGCTTCCTTACTTCCCGGAATGACCGGAACACCCGCTTCTATCATTGTTCTCCGAGCCTGTGCTTTATTCCCCATCTTTTGAATCACTTCAGAGGAAGGACCGATAAACGTAATGTTGCATTTCTCACACAGTTCCACAAATTTACTGTTCTCCGATAAAAATCCAAATCCTGGATGAATGGCATCTGCCCCGGATACTAAGGTGGCACTGATGATCTGCTCCATATTCAGATAGCTTTCCGAAGATTGTGCCGGTCCGATACAGATTGCTTCATCTGCAAGCTGTGTATGAAGCGCCTCCTCATCTGCCTGCGAATACACTGCAACTGTCTCAATTCCCATCTCCCGACATGCCCTTATAATACGCACCGCGATTTCTCCGCGGTTCGCGACTAATACTTTCTTTATCATAGTTCCACCCTTTTTCCTATCCTACCATAAACGTCAGCTCTGCAGTCGCTGCGATTTTCCCATTCACACTTGCGACTGCCTCACCAATTCCAAGCGGTCCTTTCTGTCTGATGATTTTTGTTTCCAGTTTCAATTGATCTCCCGGAATCACTTTCTCACGAAAGCGACATTTCTGGATTCCTCCGAAATAAGCTGTTTTGCCTTGATTTTCCTCCATGCTCAAAATGGCTACAGCTCCGACCTGCGCCAGTGCCTCCACGATCAATACCCCCGGCATCACCGGTTCTTGTGGGAAATGTCCTTTAAAAAATTCCTCCCGATAACTCACACATTTATATCCGACCGCATATTTCCCCGGCTCATAATCTTCTATGTAATCAATCAGAAGAAATGGATGGCGATGTGGAATAATCGCTTCTATTTCCTTTACATTCAATCGTTTCATCTCTCTACTTCCCTTCTACAATTCGAAACAACGGTTGTCCGTAAGAAACCGCCTCTCCATTTGCCACATAGATTTCTGCCACAGTACCTGCAAAATCGCTTTCAATGTCATTCATCAGCTTCATCGCCTCCACGATTGCAAGCATCTGCCCTTTCTGAACAATATCGCCCACTTTCACATAAGGCGCTTCTCCCTCTGCCGGAGCTTCATAAAATGTTCCGACAAGCGGTGAGGTCACAATCGTTCCTTCTGGTTTCTCCTGAACTCCCTCGCAGTTCTGTTCCAGATTCTCTTGCTTCTTTTCTTTCTGCGAATCCAATCTGCTTGCCTCTTCCTCTAACATTTTCTTCCCGGAAGTTGCATTTCCAGAGAAACTGATCTGACTTTCCATATCTCCTTCTGCAGTTATACCGGTATGGCATCCAGTCCTTCTTTCTCCTTTTCTAAGAGAGAGCTTCACTCCCTTTTCTTCATACTTAAACTGTGTCAGTTCCGATACAGACACCGCCTGAATCAGCTGTATTAACTGTTCTGTTTCCATTTCTTGTACCTCTTTTCCCAATGACTTTCTGAAAGCGAATCCAATCGTACTAATGATACTTTCTGATCAGAAGTGTTGCATTATGTCCGCCAAATCCAAGCGAGTTACTCATCGCACAGCACACTTCCTGTCTGACAGGCGCACCGAGCACATAATCAAGTGTGCACTCTTGATCTGCCTCCGTAGTTCCCACAGTCTGATGGATAAACCCTTCTTCTATGGATTTGACACAAGTAATAAATTCCACAGCGCCTGCCGCTCCGAGCAGATGACCGATCATCGATTTTGTAGAATTGATCTTAAGTTTATGTGCTGCCTCTCCAAATGCAGCGATCACTGCCCTTGTTTCAAACAAGTCATTGTGGTGGGTGCTTGTTCCATGTGCATTGATATAATCCACCTCTTCCGGCGCAATTCCTGCCTCCTCCATCGCAAGCTGCATTGCCTTTTGGGCGCCGCTTCCATCTTCCGCCGGAGAAGTGATATGAAATGCATCGGCAGTACAGCCATATCCGATGACTTCTGCGTAGATTCTCGCTCCTCTTGCCTTTGCGTGTTCTAATTCTTCAAGCACAACAATGCCCGCTCCTTCTCCGAGTACGAATCCGCTCCGTTCCTTGTCAAACGGGATGGAGGCACGAAGTGGATCTTCTGTTGTTGTCAATGCAGTCAATGCCGTAAACCCTGCAACTCCGGTCGGACAGATGCAGCTCTCACTTCCACCTGCAAACATCACATCTGCATCGCCATACTGGATTGCCCGGAACGCATCTCCAATCGAATTGGTTCCAGATGCACAGGCTGTAACAACACTTGTACATTTTCCCTTAGCTCCAGTGTGAATCGACACGTTTCCTGCTGCCATATTGGAGATCATCAATGGCACCATGAGCGGATTGACTCTTGCCGGCCCTTTTTCCAGTATCTTTTCATACTCTTTCTCGACTGTGGCAAGACTTCCGATCCCAGATCCTACGATAACTCCTACCCGATACGGATCCTCTTTTTCCATCTCAAGTCCGGCATCGGCACAGGCCTCTTTTGCCGCCGCCACTGCATACTGGGAAAATAATTCCATTCGTTTTGCTGCTTTAAAATCCATATGTTCTTTTGCGGAAAACCCTTTCACTTCCGCCGCAATCTTTACTTTATACTCAGCTGTATCAAACTTTGTGATCGGCCCGATCCCGACTTTCCCCTCTTTGATTCCATTCCAGAATGTTTCCACATTATTGCCGATCGGAGTCACTGCTCCTAATCCTGTCACAACTACTCTTCTTTTCATGTCGTTCTCCCTCATTTTCTACATTGCCATTCCGCCGTCCACACAGAGTACCTGCCCGGTAATATATGCCGCTTCTTCTGTAGCAAGAAATACTGCCGCATGTGCAATATCTTCCACTGTCCCGAAATGCCCCATCGGAATCTGTGTCACCACCGTTTCTCTTACGCGATCGGAAAGTTTTTCTGTCATATCTGTTGCAATAAATCCAGGTGCAATTGCATTCACTGTAATATTTTTTGCCGCTAGCTCCCGCGCTGCCGCTTTTGTCAGCCCAATCACGCCTGCTTTTGACGCAGAATAATTTGTCTGCCCTGCATTTCCCATTACACCGGAAACAGAGGACAGATTGATAATCCTTCCACTTCTCTGCCGGATCATCTGTCTTGCCGCAAATCTCATACAGTGAAAGCTTCCTTTCAGATTTGTATCCACCACACTGTCAAAATCATCCTCAGACAGCTTCATCAACAATCCATCTTTCGTAATTCCCGCATTATTTACAAGAATATCCAGCCTTCCAAACTGTTCGATCACCTTTTTGAAAAATGCTTCGCATGCCTGAAAGTCAGATACATCGCACTGCATGATGGCTGCTTCATTTCCTTCTTCTTCGATACACTTCTGTACTTCCTGCGCTCGCTCTTCCGATCCGTTATAGTTGATCACAACCATTGCTCCTTTTCGGGCAAGTTCCAGAGCGATTGCACGTCCAATCCCACGAGAAGCTCCAGTCACAACCGCAACTTTTCCCGCAAAAATTTCTTTCTGTCTGTTTCTTTCCTGATTTTGTTCTTCTTTTCTATCCATCTTTTTTCGTACCAGAGAATGCTATCCTCTCTGCTTCCTTTCTGTCAGATTCTGCCGGGCGCTTTCCTTCCCATTAAAGTTCTCCACATAGATTTACTGCCGAAGCTACTTTATCCACATCTTCAATGCAACTAATGTTCATAACCGTGACCGTTCGATTGATCTTCTTTAAAAAGCCTGCCAGTGTCTTTCCCGGACCAATCTCTATAAATGTATCTACACCATCTTCGATCATCCGCTCCATACTCTGCTGCCATCTGACAGAGGCCGCCACTTGCTCCTTCAGCAGTTCTTTTGTCTTACAAATATCTGTGATCGGTTCTGCTGTCACATTTGTCACATATGGAAGTTCCAGCTCATGGAAGTGGATCTGGTCAAGCACCTCAGACAGTTTTTCTCCTGCCTCTTTTAACATCGGCGAATGAAATGGACCACTCACATTTAGCGGAAGTACTCTCTTGGCACCACACTCCAATAGCTTTTCTTTTGCCGCATCCACACTGTCCGTTTCCCCGGTGATCACCACTTGTCCCGGGCAATTATAGTTTGCGACCGTCACTCCCTTGATCTCCTCTGTTACTTTCTCGATCTGCTCTGCAGAAAGTCCTAGAACTGCTGCCATTGCACCAACTCCCGTCGGCACTGCCTCTTCCATAAGTACTCCTCTTTTTCGTACTGCCCAGACTGCGTCCAGATCAGACATTCCGCCTGCTACTGCGATAGCACAGTATTCCCCTAGACTTAAACCCGCCGTTACATCTGCACGAACACCCTTTTCTTCCAAGGTCCTTGCCATCGCAAGACAAGTGGTCACAAGTGCTGCCTGTGTGTAAGCTGTCTGGTCTAATTTATCATTCTCATCAAAACAAAGAGTTCTGATGTCTATTTCCATTTCTTCTTTTAGCCTCTTAGATGCAGCATCATAAATTTCTGCTGCCCTCTGGCTTTGTTCATAAAAATCTTTTCCCATACCAGTCTTCTGTGCACCCTGTCCCGGGAAAATAAATGCTATTTTACTCATAAAGCTTCGCCCCTTTCAGACACGCTTCCGCCTCGCTCATCAGTTTTTGAATCAATTCCCGACAGCTGAATTCCTCTTTGACAAGACCTGCACTTAATCCTGCCATCAGACTGCCATTGACTACATCTCCTTCCACGACTGCCTTTCTCAGCGCTCCAAGCGTAAGCTTTTCTAATTCTTCAAAAGAAGCTCCTTCTTTTTCCAGCCGAAGGTATTCTTTTGTCATCTGATTTCTCAGTACACGGATTGGATGTCCGGTACTTCTTCCTGTTACTTTTGAATCAATATCTTTCGCTTTGATAATACATTTCTTATAATTCTCGTGCACCACCGACTCCTTTGTCACGACAAAGTGTGTGCCAACCTGCACTGCGGATGCCCCCAGCATCAAGGATGCTGCAACCCCGCGCCCATCTGCAATTCCTCCCGCTGCAATGACTGGGATGGATACTGCATCGGCAATCTGAGGAACGAGAACCATCGTCGTGTTTTCTCCGATATGTCCCCCCGCCTCAGAACCTTCTGCCACAACCGCATCTGCGCCGCACCGTTCCATTCTCTTTGCCAACGCGACGGATGCCACAACTGGAATAACTTTGATGCCCGCATCCTTCCACAGTTTCATATATTTTTCCGGATTTCCTGCGCCGGTCGTCACAACCTTCACACCTTCTTCCGCCACGACTTTCGCTACTTCATCGGCATATGGACTCATCAGCATAATGTTGACTCCAAACGGCTTCTCTGTTCGCTCTTTCACCTTCCTGATCTGCTCCCGCACCCATTCTCCCGGCGCGCTCGCTGCTCCGATCAATCCCAGACCTCCGGCTTCGGATACAGCGGCTGCAAGATGATGCTCTGCAACCCATGCCATTCCTCCCTGAAGAATCGGATATTCAATTTCAAGTAGTTTTGTCACATCTGTTCTCATACGGACACCTTTCCTTTTCCTGTCTTTTTTATTTCTCTAAGTATGCAACAACTGCTCCGATTGTTGTCAGCTGTTCTAAATCCTCTGTCGGAATCTCTCTTCCAAATTCTTCCTCAAAAGCCATAACCATCTCAAATAAGTCAAGGGAATCTGCTCCCAGATCTTCCTTAAAAGATGACTCCGCAGTCAATGTACTTACATCTGCTCCTAATGAATCTGCTACAATTTCTTTTACCTTTTCTAACATAGTGAATATTCTCCTTTTTCTCTTACATGCAGATGGTCTGCATGCGTTTTTCATTTTTTCATTTTATTTGTAATCCGGCAGAAACATCTTTCATTTCTCCGGGAATTACCCTTTTTATTACCACTCAATCAATGTGGCTCCCCAGGAAAGTCCTGCTCCAAACCCTGCCAGCACAATCTTCTGTCCTTTTTTCAGTACACCTGATTGCCTCAGCTCAGCAAGCAGGATTGGAATACTTGCCGAGGAAGTATTTCCATACTCCTGAAGGTTCATTGGAAATTTTTCTACTGTAAGTCCAAGCCTCCTTGCAACTGCCTCTACAATTCTCTGATTCGCCTGATGCAGGATAAAATAATCGATATCTTCCGGTGCAAGCCCCTCCTTCTCTAACAATTCACTGATACATAGAGGCACTTGTCGGACCGCAAATTTAAATACCGCCTGTCCATCCATATGAATATAGTCTGCTCTACTGCCACAGGAGAGCGCCTCCCCCTGTGCCCCGTTTGAATGGAATACCATCGACGGAAAATCGCCCTCTTCTGCCTGAAGTATAGCGGCTCCTGCTCCGTCACCGAACAAAATACAAGTACTCCTGTCTGTCCAGTCCACAAGCTTAGACAAACTCTCGGTTCCTATAACAAGTGCGCATTTTGCAAGCCCCGCTGCAATATAAGTCTGCGCAGTATTGTAAGCAAATAGAAATCCTGTACATGCTGCATTTAGATCAAAACAGACTGCATGTTTCGCGCCAAGTTTCTTCTGCACCTCACATGCGGTACACGGAAGGACTACATTCGAAGAAATCGTCGCTACAATGATCAGATCAATTTCCTCTGCATGGATCTTTGCATCTTCCAGCGCCCTCTCGGAAGCTTTCCATGCCATCGTGACCGTTGTCTCTTCTTCTGATATAATATGTCGTCTTGCGATCCCGGTCCGTTCCCGAATCCATGAATCACTCGTATCCACAAACTTCTCTAAATCATAATTGTCATAATAGTTCTCCGGCACATACGAGCCGGTTCCTGTCACTCTTCCTACCATTGTTTTACTTTTTCTTTCTTATTATTTTGTTTTAAAATATTTTGATATTCAAAGTATATCACAATAATCAATTTTGTCAACATTTTTTTATTTTTCTCTTGCTTTTTCATTTTCCATATGATAAAATACATTTTGTTAGCGGAAATGTCGGAATGGCAGACGAGCTAGATTCAGGTTCTAGTGTGGGTTACCACGTGTGGGTTCAAGTCCCATTTTCCGCATACATTTGAACAAAGATAAAATCATTGGGGCACTTTCCTTTCGGAAGGTGCCCCAATGATTTTATCTCTCAAATTTTCACTTTAAAACGGCATGCCTTTTTGGCTATGCCGTTTTTTCTTTCCTCTTTCCTTTCAGCTGTACAGCCAATCCGACAATCAGTATCAGTGGAAATACAGTCGCAGCAAACAATCCCACTTTGATATTCCCGCCAAACATATTAGAAATATTTCCTACCATTGCAGGACTGATCGTAGCGCCTAAATCTCCTGCCAGAGCTAAAAATGCAAACATTGCCGTGCCACCCCTTGGACACTTCTGTGACGAAATACTGATCGTTCCCGGCCACATAATTCCAACCGAAAGTCCGCAAAGGGCACAACCTGCCAATCCGATCATTGATGTTGAAGACAGAGATGCCATCAAATAGCATATTACGCATAACACACCACATACCAACATTGCTTTAGTCAAGTCCAGCTTCTCGCTCATTTTTCCATATACTATTCGGGATATTCCCATAAATACCGCAAACAGGCAAGGCCCCGCCAAATCACCAACCGTTTTAGAAACACCCATCGCAGATTCTGTAAACGAAGATGCCCATTGAGCCATAGACGCTTCAGATGCACCGGAACATACCATAAGCAATATCATCAACCAGAACAACGGCAATCTAAGCAATTGGCTGATCCGCATACTCTTTCCATCTTCCACTAAACGTTCCATCGGACAAGAGATGAAATTGAATGCATTATATAACGGCACCACTGCCCAAATCATTGTAAGTATCTTCCAATTTTCTACACCAAATACTGTAAAAAAGAGGGTGGAACCTAAAATCACGCCTACAGCCCCCCAACAATAAAAGGAGTGTAGTAAACTCATCATCCCATCTTTGTTTTCAAAAGGACAAGCTTCCACAATCGGACTTACTAATACTTCAATAAGACCACTGCCCATAGCATAAAGGATGACTGCAATCAGAATACCCGCAAAGGAAACAGGAAGCAGTTCCGGCAGAATAGCCATTGAAACAAGCCCTGCTACGGATAACACCTGAGACGAAACTACACAGGTACGGTATCCTATTTTGTCAACAAATTTTGTGGCAGCAAGATCAATCAGTAATTGTGTGAGATAGAATACCATCGGAATCAGCGCAATCTTTTCAAATCCAATTCCATAAGTGTTCTTAAACGTCAAAAATAACAGAGGAGTGAAATTGGCAGATATCGCTTGGGTAACAAAACCGAGATAGCAAGCTATAAGTGTTTTTTTGTAGTTTTTTTGTTTTGTCATAACTGCTCCTTTAAAATGAATGTAATATTATAGTCGGATTGCATTATATCATCATATCCAATCAAAACAAAGGCACAAAAGACCCAAATAAAAGCACTATTTACCCAAAGCACGATATTGTCCCGGTGTATACCCATAGGTTTTCCGAAACTGACGGCTAAAGTAGTGTACCGAATTAAAACCACAGGAATAACTGATTTCTTGAAGAGACCGCGTTGTATCTTTTATAAGTCTGTGTGCAACTTGAAGTCGATGCTGAATCAACGCATCCACTGGAGAACATCCTACATATGCGTTAAAGCAACGTCCCGCTTCGCTGCGGCTGATATTGGCAGATCGGGCAATCTCTTCCAGTGTGACGGCTTCTGCATAATGCTCCCGGATATACGAGAGCATCTTTTGGATGCGTATTTGAGTATTGATTTGGATGCGTGTATTTTCTGTTTTAGGTAATTCATCAAAATTCGAAAAGATGCATTGAAATATACTGCTAAGTTCGCGTTGCACAGCCATTTCGTAACATTGCCTTTGTTCAGACATCAGACCGTAAACATTTTTAACCAACTGATTCACTTCATTGTGCCAACTATTTTTTTGATCAAACACAATAAAAGGCAAAGCATCACAGTTTGCGACAGGTTGAATATATTTTTGATAAATATCACTAGTTTCAGATGCAATTAAAGCACCCGAAAAGACAATATTCGGCATCGGATCAGGAATATCGCCAGATAACTGCTTGATTCCATGCAGGATATTTCCATTAACCAATATACTGTCACCTGCTTTCAGTATCACATGATGTTGCCCAACTTGAAAGTCCAGCACACCACTTACCGCAGTGGCAATTTCAAAATCAGGATGCCAATGTAAAGGTCCTGCCCAGTTGGGAAGCGCAGCAAGTTCATCACAAAAATATGTAATAGGAAATTTTTCAACATCATGGGGAATTTGTTCTCTCAGTTGATAATCAAGTATGATCGCCATAGTTTATCGCTCCAATTCTATTTATTTCCGATTGTACACAGATAGAGAGGACACACCCTCTTTCGTAATCCAGTATGTCCTCTCTATTATAAGAGAAACTCTTCTCCAAAAGTCAAGCAGTTTTCTTTCCTTATACATGGATTTCTCTAGCGCAAAAAAACAGGCACTTAAGATTGTGGGAAGAAATCTTAAGTGCCCCAAGTTTTTTCATATTTTATTTTACAGAAATGCTGTTCTCTTTTTGACCTACATTTGTGCTTACTCTATTCTTCCCAGTAAATTCTTCTCTGTCGCTCATCCAAGCCTTCCACAAATCTTCGATTAAAAATGAGAAATTCTTCGAGATCCATCAAAATATGGTATAACTTTGCCCGACTCTCAAAATCATCCGTTGTCTTTGGCAATTCATAGTAATGAATTTCATCAAATAATTCATGTAATTTCTCGATCTGTGGAGTAGGATCATTTTTCTCTGTCACAAATGGTCGCAGATAGGAGATGTAATCCGCAACGATATCTGCTTCTTTCGGGATATAACGAATCTTTTTCATCTCATAATGCAGGTTGTGCAACACATTACATTGCTTTGTACGCATTTCAAAATAGTCGATGTAATATCCCGGATGAGACTGAAATGTATTGTTCTGGTATTCATATGCGGCTTCTACATGGTATTCCAATTTCTTCTCCAACGCGATAATATCATCCCACACATTCTCATCCATCGGAATGTTCCGGAGATATTTCTCCAACTCTTCCATAATCTGCTGAAGTTTTCTCTCTACATACCGCATATCTTCCACAAGACTTCTCTGCTGTGCATTATTATAATGAAACAGATTCAACACCGCTGCAAATCCAATCCCGATCAGTACAAGAAGAAATTCATTGAGAATAAATTCCAGACTGAAATCGTGTGTCATCAAAAAATGAGTTCCCGTTACTGCATTGACCGAGATCGTCGCTTTCAATCCCGTCCATTCTGAGAACACAACCAGAAGAAATATAAACAATCCGTATGCCAGCCACTCACTGTGCATATGCTGGAAAAAGGTCCACGCAACAATCACCGACAACAAAAAAGTAATGACCCGATACATCGAAAGCTTCAATGTATCCCATTTCGTCGGTACAATTGAAAGCAGTGTAATGATCCCTGCCGTCGTTGCATACTCCAGATTCAGTGCCATTGCAATAGAAATCGCCCCACAGCTTCCAACTGCAATCTTCGCTGCTTGAAAAATAATCTTTCCAATCTTAATCTTGTATTCTTTATCCACTCGTTCTCTCCATTTCTTTGTAATTTCTTTATATTATTTTAGCAGTAAGCATCAAAAATTACAAAGATTTTTTCTCTTTTCGTCTCCTTTTATAAGCACATTTGTAAACCTATTTTCCGTTCTTCCTGCAATCACCTTGCTTTATCTTCTATCTGTCCGCTCAATCATATCTCCGTATACCGGTGTAGGCATCCCAAATCCTCCGGAGACATCCATGATCTGCCCTGTTGTATAGGCTGCATCATCACTCGCAAAATAGACAACCGCCGCTGCAATTTCTTCTGGTTCTCCCATCCTCCGGATCGGAGTATGTTTTAAAAAGAACTCACGGAAATCATCTGACAGATTATCTTTGACCGCATCTGTTGCCGTCATTCCCGGAAGCACTGCATTACAGCGGATGTTATCTCTTGCCGCCTGCACTGCGATCAACTTTGTCATATAATTAATTGCCGCTTTGCTCGTTCCATAAGCAATCTGCGAGATATCCGGACGAAGTCCTCCGATGGAAGAAATATTGATAATACTTCCACCGCCCTGCTTTGCCATATGTGGGATCACTGCCTGTACCGGAAGAAATACACTCGCCAGATTCATATCCAATGTTCCAATAAATTCCTCGTATTCTGTACTTTTGATATCCAAATCTTTCTTCGGATTGGATGTTCCGAAATTATTGACGAGAACATCGATCCTTCCTTCCTGGCGGATCACTTCCTCTACCATTGTGCGATAGCTGTCCTTGTCGGAAGCATCGTTAAATACCGTCTTCACTGTATAACCCTGCTCATTTAACTCTTGTGCACGCGCCTCTGCACGCTCCATATTTCTCGCTGCCATATAGACAACCGCTCCTTCTTTTGCACATCTAACCGCACAAGCCAGTCCAATTCCTCTTGTAGAAGCTGTGATCAGTACAACTTTTCCTTTTAAACGCATGTGAAAAATACCTCCTTTATCTTTTTTCTACCATAACGCATTTCCTTGAAAATAGCAATGCCGATGCACGGTATCCTCACAGTTTGATCAATCCTGCGTACACTGGATTTCCACATATCTCGCCCCGATCTTCTCCCCGAAAAATCTGTCATGCTCCACCAGAAACATCGTCGGACGATAGGTCTGTATCAGCTCTTCGATCTGTGTTCTGGAAAACAGATCAATAAAATTCAGCGGTTCATCCCAGATATAGAGGTGTGCCTGCTCACAGAGACTTTTTGCAAGCAGTACTTTCTTTTTCTGCCCTCCACTGTAAGATTCGATTGGTTTTTCAAACTGTACCCGGGAAAAATCCAGTTTTCGCAGTAACGCTTTCAAAAGTGTTGGATCCACTCCTTCTTTTATTGCAAATTCATCAATCATCCCACAAAGCTGCTCTGCATCCTGAGAAACATAAGATATTTTCAAGCCGGAGGCAACCTCTAATTTGCCCCGATAAGAAATAGCTTCTCCCAGAATCCGCTTTAGCATACTTGATTTTCCACATCCATTTTTCCCTCTTAGAATGACCTGTTCCCCATTTTTCACTTCAAAATTCAGTGGACCTGTCACCTTCTTTTCTCCGTAAAATAGCTCCAGATTTTCTGCCCTGATTACCGTTTCTCTGTGATGTCTGAGTGGAAACAGTTTTAATTCTTCCGCTTTTTCTAGATTTTTCAACAGTTTTTTCTTCTCCTCTACTGCCTTCTGCGCCCGCTGTTCGATCACAAGCGCCCGCTTCATCATCCTCGCCGCCTGATGACCGATATACCCACGGTCTACCGGACCATTCCCGACCTTACTTTTTTCGATCTGATCCGACCATCCTGCTGTTCTTCCCGCCGCCTTTGTAAGCTTTCCAATCTCTTTTTTCAAACGCTCCTGTTCATCAGCCTCATAAGCATCTTTTCGCTCTTTATTTTCCTGCCACACAGTGAAATTCCCCTGGCAGATCTCAATTCCCTCTTTGTTAATTGCCAGTATGTGATCCACACATCCATCTAGAAAATATCTATCATGGGAAACTAAAAGAAATCCTTTCTTCTTTTTCAAATATGCCATTACAATCTCCCTTGTATCCAGATCCAGATGATTGGTCGGCTCATCTATTAACAGAAATGCATTCTCCTTTGCAAACAATACTGCCAGCAGTACCTTTGTCTGCTCTCCGTTGCTGAGTGTCTCAAACGGACGGTACAACACTTCTGCATCAGTATCCATCAAAGACAATTCTCTGCATATCCTCCAAAGTTCATACAACGGATCCACTTCCTCCACAATATCAATCGTCATCTTCTCCTGATTTTCTACCGAAAATGGAAAATATTCAAAAGTCACTGCACTTGTGATTGTGCCTCGGTATTCATAAATCCCTTCCAATAATTTTAAAAGCGTGGTCTTGCCTCTTCCATTTCTTCCGATCAGACCAAGTTTCCAGTCCGTATCGATCCGAAACGAAACATGCTCAAAAATATTATCATAGCTTCCTTCATAATAAAATGTTAAGTCATTCACACAAATCTGCGACATCTTTACCCCTCCATCTTTTTGCTGTGCATCTGATGGAAAATCTACTCCTAATAAATCCAACAAAGTTCGTTGCCTTCCTTACAACCTCTCTGTCACATCCCATAGTATTCCGAAGAAAGTTTCTGCGTAATAAAAAAAGACACAGAACGCTTCAAAAACTTTCTGCATCTTCAAACATCCTACTCCTGCTCACCTGCGGTTATGGACATACTGCTTATGTTCTCTTGTTATTATATCTCTGCGCTACAGCTTGTGCCGCAACATAATAAGACTGCGAAAGATTTTCCTGCAAATGCACAAACATACAAAATACAATCTGCCCATCCAACGATTCTTGGCAGACTATTTTTCCTTCTTGTGCCTGTTTAGTTTTTACTATTTGCAAGAAATACTGCTCATCTTTCCAGCTCCTATCCTCTTCTTATTGATTCCGAGAAACTATTTCTTCTGAATCTATCCACACTTTATCACAATTTTTCAAAGGTTGTCAACACGAAAATGTTTGTATCCCCCTTCGCAATCAGTTATACTGAAAGCAACTAACAGACTGAATATAGAGGAGGACTTATGTTGAATATAAAAGAATTGAAAAAAACAGATTTACATTGTCACCTGGACGGATCCCTTTCCGCCACTACACTTTCCCATTTTTTGCATCGTACACCAGATTTTTCCGAACTTTCGGTAGATGATTCCTGCACTTCCCTCACGGAGTATTTAAAGAAATTCGATCTCCCGCTGCACTGTCTTCAGACAAAAGCGAACTTAGAACTGGCTGCATACACATTCTTAAAAGAACTTGCTGCAGACCAGATGAAATACATCGAAGTTCGATTTGCCCCTACACTCTCCACGCAGGATGGTCTCTCCTGTGAAGACGTGATTGAGAGTGTCCTGCGGGGACTGGAAAAAGGAAAATCTGAGACAGGAATTGATTATAATGTGATCACCTGTGCAATGCGCCATTTTGCGCCAGAACAGAATATGCAGCTCCTTGACAGTATGGAAAAATATGTCGGACACGGTGTCTGCGCGCTTGACCTTGCCGGAGATGAGTCAAAGTTTCCAAATCCTCTTTTTCATGAACTCTTTGAGGAGGCAAGACACCGAAAGATTCCTTTTGTCATCCATTCTGGTGAGACTGGCAATGTGGAAAATGTCCGCACAGCCATGGAGTACGGCGCAGCCCGCATCGGCCATGGTCTTGCACTGATTCAAGATCCGGACCTGATGCAGGAGATTGCCCGAAGAGGAATCGGAATCGAAATGTGCCCGACAAGCAATCTCCAGACACATGCTATCGACAGCTGGAACAATTACCCACTCGATACCTTCTTACATGCAGGCGTCAAAGTCAGTGTCAACACCGACAACCGCACCGTCAGCAACACAACGATGGCCCATGAATTAGAGCGCATTCAGAAATTATACGGAAGCGATGATATCATCCGCCAGGTTATAAAGAATGCAGAAGAGACTGCTTTCAAAAACCTCTAACAATTACACCAAAATACAAGGAGGAATTGACCCAAACGAGCCAATTACTCCTTGTGCAATTTAATCTCTTTTCTATATAAATAATTCTTTCTTATCTGTCAATAAACTGCCTTCTATATTTTTTCAGTCCACTCTCAATTTTCTCCAGTTTAGGCATTCTCCACTCCCAATTTGGACTCCCCACCGTTCCTGGGGTGTTCAGATGTGCCTCTTTTCCCATTCCAAGAATATCCGCAAGCGGAATGATCGCATACTCCGCCCTGCTCTTTAACGTGTAGGTGAGCAGACGTTCTTTCACGGATCCCTGCAGGATACCTTCTCTTGATAGAAAACGGCGCACTTTTCGTTTCTCTGCCACAGACAAACCTTCGTACCATTCCATTAACGTATCATTGTCATGAGTTCCTGTGTAAATAATCATATTTTCCACATCGTCAAAAATATCTTTCGCATATTTTCCCGTAGGATCGATGGAAAATATTAGAACCTTCATACCTTTTAAGTGATAATGTTCCTTTAATTCCAGCACTTCCGGTCGAAGATCTCCGAGATCTTCTGCCACCAAGTTCACTCCCGGAATCTGCTCTAGAAGGGTGTCGATCACCTCATATCCTGGTGCCAGGATCCACTCTCCCTCAACAGCTGTCGGACAAGATGCCGGAATTTTCCAAAATGTATCAAATGCCCGGAAATGATCGATACGGATAATGTCAAACAAGCGACTGCTGTACCCGATCCGATCCACCCAGAACTGATAGTTCTGCTTTTTCAGATACTCCCAGTCATAGATTGGATTCCCCCATCTCTGTCCGGTCGCGCTGAAATAATCCGGCGGCACGCCCGCGATAAAGATCGGTCTTCCATCTGTGTCGAGAAGAAAGTTTTTCTTTCCCGCCCACACATCGACAGAATCCACCCCGACATAGAACGGCACATCTCCCATAATGCGGATCCCATTTGCATTTGCAACATTCTTCATTTCCATCCACTGACAGTAAAACAGATACTGTAAGAAGATCTGATAGTCTACCTCTTCTTGAATGACTCCCGGAACTTCTGTTTTGTGTTCTGGCCAGTTCTTATGTTCCGGCTTCCAGTCATTCCAGCAAAGTCCTCCGTTTTCTTTCTTAAATGCGCGGAACAATCCGTATTCTTTCACCCATTTCTGTGCGGCAAACATCTGATACTCCTCTGTCTGATCCAGTCCTTTTTCGATAAATGCCTGAAATGCCTCCCGCAGATACGTTTCTTTCCACGTCCGCACCTTTTCATACTGCACCCTCGTACTTCCTGCAAGCTCTGACACCGGAAGTTCTTTTAAAAGCTTCTGTTCCCACAATTTTTCGAGACTGATGTATATCTCATCCCCGGCGCAAGAAGAGTACGGCTGATACGGAGAATTTCCGTAGCCAACCGGATTGAGCGGCAAAATTTGCCATATTTTCACACCGGATGCACTCAGATATCCGATAAATTTTTCTGTCTCTTTTCCCAGTTCTCCGACTCCCGTGTGTGACGGGAGCGAAGATACGGGCATCAATATCCCTGTTTCTCTCATGTTCGTTTCCTCTTATGATAATTTCCAGATATCTCTGTTGTACTCAGCGATTGTACGATCTGCGGAGAAATATCCTGCCTTTGCGATGTTGACAAGCGCTTTCTTTGCCCACGCGGTCTGATCCTCATAATCTGCGAGCATTTCTTCTTTCTTCTGAATATATTCTCTGATATCCAGAAGCGCCATGAACCAGTCTTTGGACACGATTTCTTTGTAGAGTCTTCCAAGGTTCACCGGATCTCCAATCTGAATCATCTCCTTGCTGATAATGAAGTCCACAAGTTCTTCTACGGTGGTATCACTCTCATAAATCTCTCTCGAGCAATAAGAAGCATCCTCATAAAGTTTGATGACTTCCTCCGATTTCTTTCCAAAAATATAGATATTCTCATCGCCGACAAGCTCGTGGATTTCCACATTTGCCCCGTCTTCCGTTCCAAGTGTGACTGCTCCGTTTAACATAAACTTCATATTTCCAGTTCCGGATGCTTCCTTGGATGCAAGGGAAATCTGCTCAGAAATATCACATGCCGGAATCAATTTTTCTGCCTTTGTCACGTTATAATTCTCTACCATGACAATCTTCATATATTTGCTCACGACCGGATCATTTTCAATCAGCTGCTGCAGACAGAGGATCAGATGGATAATATCTTTTGCGATTGTGTAAGCCGGCGCTGCCTTTGCTCCGAAGATCATTGTGATCGGACGTTTTGGAAGATTTCCTTTTTTGATCTCTTTGTATTTATAAATCGCATAGAGTGCATTCATCTGCTGTCTCTTATACTCATGCAGACGTTTGATCTGAATGTCAAATACAGAATTTGTGTCAATCTCCACATGCTGTGTCCGCTTCAGATAATCTGCCAGCGTTTGTTTGGAATGCATTTTAATCTCTCGTAATGTTTGAAGCACCTGCTCGTCATCCTTGTATGCAAGCAATTTCTCCAAATGCTTGGCATCTTCCATATATTGCGGTCCAATCAGTTCTTTCAGATAGGTAGCCAGTTTTGGATTACAGTGCACGAGCCATCTTCGGAAGGTAATCCCATTTGTCTTATTATTGAATTTTTCCGGATAAATATCATAGAACGGTTTCAGTTCAGACTCTTCCAAAATCTGTGTATGAAGCGCTGCAACCCCATTGACTGCATATCCAAAATGAATATCGATGTGTGCCATATGTACACGGTCCATCTCATCTATGATATACACACGCTCGTCATGATAATCTCTTCTGACACGCGCATCTAGTTCCCGGATGATCGGCATCAGATGCGGCACTACTTTTTCAAGATAAGCGACCGGCCATTTTTCCAAAGCCTCTGCAAGGATCGTATGGTTTGTGTATGCACATGTCTTTCTCACAACATCGATGGCGGTATCCATATTAAATCCTCTCTGCATCAGAAGACGAATCAGTTCTGGGATCACCATTGTCGGATGGGTATCGTTGATCTGCACTGCCACATGCTCATGCAGTCTGTAAAGGTCATATCCATGTTCCTCTGCCTCTTTTAAGATCAGCTGCGCGGCATTGCTCACCATAAAATACTGCTGATAGATGCGGAGTAACTGTCCTGCCTCATCGCTGTCGTCCGGATAGAGGAACAGTGTCAGGTTTCTCGGGATATCTGTCTTATCAAAATCAATTCCGTCCCGGATAATGGATTCGTCTACGGTATCCACATCGAACAGGTGTAGACGATTGCATCCATTTTTATATCCCGGCACGTCGATATCGTACATCGTGGAAGTCAGCGTAAAGTCTTTAAACGGCACTTCAAACTGCACGTCTGTCTTTGTGAGCCAGCTAAGATCTGTGATCCATGGATTTTTCTCTTCCTTCTGCTTATGATCTGCAAACGTCTGACGGAACAGCCCGTCGTGGTAGTTCAGACCAACACCGTCTCCATTCAATCCGAGTGTGGCAATCGAATCTAAAAAACATGCTGCAAGACGTCCCAAGCCCCCATTTCCGAGAGAAGGCTCCTGCTCGATCTCCTCGATCTCCGTGATCTGATGTCCATGCTTTTCTAACACTTCTTTTGTCTCCTCAAACAATCCGAGGTTGATCAGGTTATTTGACAGCAATTTCCCAATCAGAAATTCTGCTGAAATATAATAAAGCTTCTTCTTTCCTTCATTTCGCTTTGCACCTTTCATCTTCTCCTTCGTGAGAATAAAAAGTGCTGTATAGATTTCTTTGTTCGATGCTTCTTTGATTGTTTTTTGATAGCGTTCCTGCAAAATCTGTTCTAATAATTTTTCCATCTGAGCTCTCCTTATCCTTTCTCAATTGCCTCACTACTATTTATTTTTTCACTTCTTCAATAAATTCTTTCATCATCCTTGTAAGTTGTGTGCCCATCGCAACACCTACTTCCTTACAAACTTCTTTGAACTCTTCAGCTACTTCCTTATCGACTTTGTATGTCTTCGGAACTAACCCTGCTTTCTCATCCCACTTATCTTGCGGTCTGTTTTTCTTTTCCTCACTGTTTTGCATGCGCACCTCTCACCTCCCTACAAGTATATAATATCATATACGTATACGTATATCAACATTTTTCTCTGATCATCAAATTATTTTCAGGATACTGAATAAAAATAAAAAAGCACTTGAAAGCTTAATAAAAAATCAGCTTTCAAGTGCTTTTTAGGCTGCGGATGACAGGAATCGAACCTGCACGGTCTCCCACTAGATCCTAAGTCTAGCGCGTCTGCCAGTTCCGCCACATCCGCATAAATAAAGAACAAGCCTAGGCTTGTTCTAGTGAAGCATCGGGGATTCGAACCCCGGACAACTTGATTAAAAGTCAAGTGCTCTACCGACTGAGCTAATGCTCCATAATATAAAACTTCAACTGGGCTAGTTGGATTCGAACCAACGAATGCAGGAGTCAAAGTCCTGTGCCTTACCGCTTGGCGATAGCCCATCATGCATCGCCTAAAAATAGGCAAAAAATAAGGGTGGATAGTGGGACTCGAACCCACGATATCCAGAACCACAATCTGGCGCGCTAACCAACTGCACCATACCCACCATAAGCGTGCTTGAAGGGATTCGAACCCCTGACCCACGGCTTAGAAGGCCGTTGCTCTATCCAACTGAGCTACAAACACGCATTCTTTTTTCTTCCTAACAGCTAAGGCTCTAGGAAAGCGGGTGATGGGAATCGAACCCACGTATCTAGCTTGGAAGGCTAGTGTTCTACCATTGAACTACACCCGCGGAGTCGGGGTGACAGGATTCGAACCTGCGACCTCCTGGTCCCAAACCAGGCGCTCTAGCCAAGCTGAGCCACACCCCGTAGTTGCTATTTTGTGTTTTTGTTTTTGTCTCTGTCCTTAAGACAAGAGTTATTATATTATAGCAACAAACAAAAGTCAACACTTTTTTCTAATTTTTTTTATTTTTTTATTCATTTGGCACTTTATACAAAACATTGCTCAAAATACGCTTTCCCATTGTGATCTATTTCCATAATCATATACCCTGCACGGCGATCTGCCTGCCTTGGATAAGAAAGACTTCCCGGATTGAGCACAGTAAGATTTCCATCTACTTCCAGATGCGGCACATGAGTATGTCCATACATTACAATATCTACCCCTCGTCTTCTTGCCTCTTTTTTCAGTTCTTTCGTTCCCATAGAGACATAGTAAGAGTGCCCATGTGTGATAAACACTCTATACTTTCCTATAAAAAACTCCTGCTCCCTACTCAGATCTGAAAAGAAATCATTATTTCCCGCAATAATATGTGTCTCACAGTCTGCCAGTGCACAGATGTAGTCTTCTCCCCCCTCTACATCTCCAAGATGGACCAGCATGTCAATCGGTCCCTCTCTGTCCAGAACCTCCTCCAGATTCCGGTGTCTCCCATGCGTATCGCTCACGATCAGTATCTTCATTCTTTCACCTGTCATTTTCTTCGAATATTATTTTAGCGTTTCCTTTTTTCGGAACACGAACCTTTTATTTCTTTGGATCCTAATCTTCCTGCTGCATTTTTTGCTCGATAATCCCTCTCATCAAACGGAGTGCCTTTCCCCTGTGGCTAAGTTCATTCTTCTTTTCCGGGTCCAGTTCTGCAGTTGTACATCCGTATTCTGGAAGATAAAAAATCGGATCATATCCAAATCCATGTTCTCCGGCAATCTCATATCCAATCCGCCCCTCAATAGTACCTCTTACAGTCTCTTTGCTTCCATCTGGAAATACTGCTGCGATTGCACAGACAAATCTTGCTGTGCGCTTCTCATCTGGAACTCCTTCCAAACGCTGCAGCAAAAGATTATTTTTAATCTCATAAGAAGTATCTGTTCCTGCATATCTCGCCGAATAGATACCCGGTTCTTTATTCAAATAATCAATTTCCAATCCCGAATCATCTGCCAGCACGATTGCATCTGTCAATTTTGCAATCGCTTCTGCCTTGATCATCGCATTTTCTTCAAATGTGGTTCCATCTTCTACGATATCCACGTCAATCCCAGCCTCTTTCATTGAGGATACCACAATTCCGAGATCCTCTAAAATCATCTGGATTTCTTTCATTTTATCTTGGTTCCCTGTCGCAAATATGATCTTTCTTTCCATGTTCTTTCTCCCTGTCCCTTTTTGCAAGCAGGATACAGATCCTTTTCTTTGCACATCCATATCCTGCATTGTCATTCACTTTCTATTTATGTTCTGTCTAAATTTCCGGATATTTCTTCCTTCTCGGCGGCTTTGGACCGAGGAATTGATAAAAGTACGTCTTTAGCATTCCATTGTAAATCTTTCGGTTCTTGTCTGCTTTCCTTCCAAAATACCGTTCCGTTTCCTCATAACTCGTAATCATATATGCCGACCAGCTGTCCAGCTTCTTAAAGCTCTCACCGAATTCTCTATACAGAGCCGGAAGTGCAGACTTTTCCTCAAGTCTCTCTCCATATGGAGGGTTGGTGATGATAAATCCATACTTCTTTGGATGTCTTAAATCCTTTACTGACCGCTCCTGAAAATGAATCAAATGCTCTACGCCTGCCTCTCTCGCATTCTCTCTGGCCGCTTTTACAACTTCCCCATCAATATCATATCCCTGAATATCCACTTCAATATCATCGTCAATCAGGCTATTCGCCTCATCCACCGCCTCGTACCAGAGTTTTCGCGGAATCAAGTTTGTCCACTCCTCCGCCGTGAAAGAGCGATTCATCCCCGGTGCGATATTGGCAGCGATCATCGCCGCCTCAATTGGAAATGTCCCACTTCCACAGAATGGATCTATAAAAATCCTGTCTTTTTTCCACGGTGTCAACAAAATCAAAGCGGCTGCCAATGTCTCTGTAATCGGCGCTTTGCTGGACAACTGACGATATCCTCTCTTATGAAGAGAAACTCCCGAAGTGTCGATTCCTACCGTCACGATATCTTTCATTAAAAATACCCTCACCGGATAAGACGCCCCATTCTCTTCGAACCAGTCAATATGATAATGCTGCTTCATCCGGTTAACCATCGCCTTTTTCATGATAGACTGAATATCTGAAGGACTGAACAATTTACTCTTTACAGAAGCGGCCTTGGCCACCCAAAATTTTCCATCCTCCGGAATATATTTTTCCCACGGGATCTCCTTGGTCCGCTCGAACAATTCATCAAACGTCACTGCTTTGAAACTTCCAACCTTCAGCAGCACTCTCTCCGCGGTCCGCAAAAACACATTCGCCCGGCAAATCGCACTTGCATCCCCGGCAAAAGTCACTCTTCCATCTTCTACATTTATAATCTCATATCCTAAATCTTGTATTTCTCTCTTTAAAACTGCTTCCAGCCCAAAATGGCATGGTGCAATCAGTTCCAGTTTCTCCATCTTCTTCCTCCCGATGTTCTGTATTTCATTTTTATGATACCGCAACTTGTCTGGATGCACAACTATTTTCGCATCAATAAAAAAGCCTCCGGCGGTATTTTCATACTACCAAAGGCTTTCTGTCAGATTCTTTTAAAAGTATTCCTATTTAAGACATTTGAAGTATTACAGCACTGGCTCTTTTCTGCTGATTAGTAATCGCAATTTCCGTAAGAATTTTCGTTGCTCTCTGAATTCTTATTTTTGTTAGATGCTTTGCTGCTGTTTTTTGATGTCATTCGATCCGATGTCTTGTTGCTATTTTTTGATGTCATTCGATCTGAAGCTTTGCTGCTGTTTCCGGAATATCCATCAGAATAAGATGAATAAGATTCACTGTTTTTGGCTTTGTTTGTTGTTTTCGCATTCTTTGCCATTTTAAATTTCCTCCTGCAATTTGCTGCTCACTCGTGAATAGTTACATTCTTATTATCCCTGTTCAGTAAAAAACTATGCAGCTTCCGGAGGTTTTGCATTTGTAAATTTTGCCAATATTTTGCTTTTTTTCTAATTTAAGCTTGCTTTTTATTACGTATTATATTATACTACTGCTTGTAGGAAGGAAACTTCTTACAACCCCTTATTAATTATTTATACTCCCCTCAAAAGACCGTTGGCTCCCCCAACGGTCTTTTATTTTGCTATTTTAGGCTTATTCTCCCCACTTTTCCCCATTTTTACTATTTTCAGATTCTTCTCACCGCCTGTGATTTTCTACGATTCGCAGCACAATCCAAATCACAAGAAGAGGAACCAGCACAGGTGCCAACATACTGATCAACCCAGTGAGCAACGAAATTACAAGCACCAAAATCAGCACAATCCCGACACAAACTGCCGCTATCTTCCATCCGGTAATTTTCTTAATCTTTATCTCCGGTGTTCCAAATGGTGCCTCCTGCTCTGCCTCTTCATAATCGGCATATGTGTATTGATCCTCCGTTTCATTTAAAGGAGAGTCAATGATAGACCTTGCGATCACCCACGGATCCCCGAGAAGATCCATCACTTCCTTCTCTGACTTTCCATTTTTGACTTCCTCTGCAATATAACTTCGGTAATAGTCCACATGCTCTCTGACCTTTGCCGGATTCATCTCGGCTTCCAAAGCATGCTCCAACTGTTTTAAAAATTCATGTCTATTCATCTATTTCCCCCAGATTTCCTGTATCTACTTGACACTCCCACAACAAATGCCGAAGAGAATGCCTTCCATGCAGTCACAGTCCCTTATGACAAACAGTCCCCCGCCAGGCAGACCAGGCGGGGGACTGTCTGATGTTTCTTATCTTCTTTCAAAATAAAGAATAACATAAACTTCTTTTGAATCCAATAGGAACATCCTTAATATTTTATTAAAAGTATATAACGATTTTAGTGGGTTTTCAAGCATTTTTGTTACTAACGTGTTACTAACGCGTTTAAATTAAGATGATACAATATATTCTTTTTCATCCTCCCCTCGGCATGAAGGGAGGATATTTTTATTTGGCTGCAACACACTTCCCGCTAAAACTATGGATAATCAGCGAACTTCCATCCGTTTCTTCCCGGATATAGAATTTCTGTTTCATATTGTGCAAATCAGTGTACAGTTTCAAATTATTCTTTCCTCCACTACCGTTATTTTCCGCAGATAAATACAGCCCCGGAGCCGCAACACTCTCTAGCATTGTGTAATCTGCGTTTTTGTACCGCTTCTTAACCAATTTCCATAACTGATAATCTCCGCAGTCAAATTCCCGGAAATCTACATTTGCATTAGCTTGTCCAGCTGCTGCCGTAAGCATAAAACCGTGTTCCTTATCGATGACCTTGTAGATGTTATCTTTAACAGCTTTAATAGACAATCTTGTGCAATCTGCGCCGTTATTTGCTTGGAGAGATGCGTTTACCTTGGTAATTCGTGGTGGCTCCATATATGCCTTAATTCTCTCAATAAAATATGCTTTTGTTACACTCCTTCCTCCATGGATCTCTACCGATCTATGCGGACAGCTCGTTGAGTAAACTTCTTGATGCAGTCTAATCGTATCTGTGCTCGGAACAATACCATATTCCTTGCACTTTTGCGCCGCTAACTGCATTGCCTTCTCTTCGTTCTGCTTAAAAACATCTAAATCGCCCATGCTCTGACATACTTCTACACTTAAATAGTTTAAATTTCCATCTAAGTTTCCACAATGCCAAGCGCAGTTATAATCGTCCTCCGCTTGCAAAATTCCATCCTGGGCCACATAATAATGCGCGAAACCATTTTCCAATGGATGTGTTTGCAGCCAATTCCGATAAAATGCCGCATTCGCATTTTGGCTTCCAGCATCGTTATGGATAAAAATTCCAATTGGATTTCTTCCTCTATTTCCTGCTACTCCATTACAAATACTCATATCCGTTTCTCCTTCTTTCTGCACAATAAAAGAGAGTCCGAAGACTCCCCTTTACTTTTTACTATTTTATTCATTTTTTCCAAGCTGTTTAATTGTCTGATTGATGTATGTACTCAGACCTGCCACCAAAATGCCTTGCACAATCGCTGTAAATACTGCCATCGCAATCTCTTGCATTGTTCCTAGCGGACAAGTAGCAATCACATATATTGTTGCCAGGAAGATTCCTCCTGCCCCTAAAATCGCCGGAATGTACTTATCTTTCACTGCCTGAGACTGCTTTAATCCCATACCGCAAAAATACAGCACTACTGCTACTACAATCAACTCTGGTTTAACATAATTCATAATCTGATCCATGCTCATCCTCCTTTTATTTCTCGATGATACTTTCCATAAGTTCATCTCTGATTTCTTTCATTCTTTCAATTCCGTTTCCAGTGATCTGATGATTGAGCATCGCTGCCAAACACTTGGTCTGCGCTTTTTGCATTCCCTCCAACACCTGCAGTCGCTTATAATCTTTTTCGTTATAAGCTTCCAGTTGCTCCACTCTTTTGGATATCTTAAATGCCGGTCGGACTACTTTTGCAATTATAGCTCCAGCTCCACCTACAATGCTGATGGCGCCACAGATACTCAAAATTTGCTGTATAAATTCCACTCTCTTCCTAATCCTTTCTTTATTTTATGCAACAAAAATAAGACCATTACGGTCTTGCTCTAATTCCCATTATTCCACTCCTAAAGTAACGCCTGCACCTGCTCTTTTAAACTCTCCGGTACCTCGCCGATTGTTAAGTGTCCACCTTTAATCCTATTAGCTAAAAACTGTGCCATAATTTACACCCCCATTTTCATCGTTGCCAAAATTAATTCCTGCACCGCCTGGTCTGTGACTTCCTGCGCTGTCTGTGTTGCTTTCAAGTCCTTTTGTAGCTTACCGTAGGCGCTCATTCCATCGTCCACTGCTTCATACTCTTTGATTACAAATTCTTCTGTTTCGGTATAGCCGACAAAGACAAGGTTGCTAAATCCCTCCGGCTTTTCTTCCTTAAGTGGCTTGTAGCCTTCTTTCTTGATGGAACTGATTCTTACAGTTCCGTTTTCCGTAATTTTTGCGTAGTTCATATTTATTTCTCCTTTCGATAGGTTAATTTTATTCCACACGGCACTTCCCCGCTATCCACAAATACATGTGTCGTGCCGTTCTCACTGTGCAGGGCAGAGAGTTGGTCTTGTACAGATTCTGGGAGAGGTTCGGTTACTGGCTCGGCTAGGACATAGTCTACTGTAAGCGGGTTTTGCGATAGCCATGTTTTAAAGGTTTGCAAGTCGGGTGTTAATGTTTTTGGCATATTAATTCTCAGTATTCCGGCAAACATGTCTTGTCCGACTTCATCCCTATTCCATACACCCGATACCCACTTAAGCTTGTCAATCATTGATCGTTGATAATCGTTTATTTTAATTGCATCACCAAATTGATGCGGTATAAAACGTATAACATTCTCTCTTTCGTTGTTAATGACCCACTTTTCATCTTCACTGCCATCAAACACAATCCTCTTAATCTTCCTCACAACTCCATCCTTTGTGATTGTATCATTGTATTCTCCAATACCTCTTAAAGGCTCGTTTAGGGCGATTTGTACGGATTGTTCAGTGCACGGTTCGTAAGGGGTGTTTTCATTTGCTTCACCCTCTACAAGCATAATTTTATTGGACTCGATGTCAGAACTTAATAATTCTGTGCCGTCCACCTTTTTGAATTGAAGGATAGCGTTCATTGTATTCTGATTCGTCACAAAAGTATATTTACTATGGCGAACGTCATGGTCTTTAATGCCGTTTTCACTCAAGTTTCTTTCTATCATGCGGCTAATCACTATCTTTTCACTGTTATTAACAATGGAGTATGTGGTTGATGGTTTGAGATTAATAACGTTTACTGCACTGTTAATAACACGATATATAGAGATTGGGTCGTTTGGATAAGTGCTCCACGATAGCCCTTTACCTATCATCCAATCTGTCGGTTTGTTAGAAAACAAATTCTTTCCAGTAACTTTCACATCAAGAAAGTATCCATAAGGTTCATAATCTAATGTTTCCGATTCTGCCGCAATCATAATATTGTGGTCAGTCGTGAATGCTATGTTTCCACTTGCAGTATGTGTACTAAAAGATAATATATTTTTACCCTTTTCGAGTGTTATATAATAATTTGGATTACCTGCTTGCACTCTTATATATGGTTTCGAATATGCTCCATTAGCATATGCTTCTGTAAAATATAACATTGTGTAATCATCATTGCTATTAAATGTAATACGATATTTTCCATCTTGCGGAACATCTAAAATAACAGTTCTATAATATATCTGTTTTTCATTTATCGTGCCATCCTTTTGTACTTGTCCAACTCTTAAATCTGCTATGTTAAACAGATTCTTACTTTTCCGTCCTACACTTTCAATCTCCTGCGGATTGTCCGGCGCTGGATTCTCACCCTGCACACTATTTCCAATCAGTTCCAACCTCTCAATCGGCGCCTTTAAGCTGTTCGGAAGCATTAAACTCCCTACCCCTTCCACTTCTACCTTGTCATAATTCGGTGGCTGTGGAGGGGATACAGCGCCACCTAGAGGGCATACCATATCAAGCCCGATGATTCCTGTTCCATCTACCATTTTAAGCATTGTACTTCCACTCCTTTTTCGCTGGTTGCTGTGGGGATGATTGTCACCACATCCGTTTGACTCCACGGTGTCCCAAGTTCTTGGATTACACATATTTGCGATGTCGCAGCAGGAATCAGAATCATAACTTCCTTATTCTCATTTTCTCCTAGATCAACATAAATATCTCCATCCGTAAAGTTCTTTATAAGGAACTTACTTCCTTTGATACTAAATTCGAATTTTAATGCTTTTTCACTTGCTGTTGGTTGTCTTTTAATAAGCATGATTGTCACCTCCTAAATTGTATAAGCGTAATAAATCTGGCTTGTTCCACCGCTCCACTGTCCCTCTGCCCAGAATCGAGTACATTTAATCGTTGCATTGCTTCCACTCCATGTTACTGTAATCGTAATATTTAAAGATGTCCCATCTGCGTAGCTGATATGGATGTTTCGCTCTGCGTTGATTCCTTTTATAAAAACCTCCATCTTTCTACTTCTTGCGCTGCTATTTGCTACTTCTAATAATAGCAATCCCTTCGAGCCTGATACTTTAAAGCTTCCTCCCTCTGCCAACTCTTTTCCTTCTGATAATACCTTGGGACCGTTTTCTAACATTGACAGATTTTCGTACAATGGAATCCCTGCTTTTGCTGACTGATACAGATACATCTCGCCGTTTTCGTATAGCATTCGAATAGACTTGGCACCGGAAATATTGTTAAATATCATCCCATATCCTAGGTAATTCGCATTAATTCGATTGGTTCCGGGATCGTTCACCTCGAAGAACATGGATCCTTGTCTAAGGACCATATAATCAGCACCTGCTTGTTCGGATGCTTTGGATGTAATCGTTCCGTTTGTAACATCTATGACAAATGTCTTTTTGGGGTTAGAGATATTTCCGGCTGTCACCTCGCCCAAATCCGCAGTAATAGCAGATAGCTTCTTTACATCGAGATTGTCTACGGCTATATAATGCAACACCCATCTCGCACCATCCCACCGCATAATCGGTTGCCCGGATTCTGTCTGCCATAGCTGCCCTACTTGTGGGTTGTCTGGTGGCGTTTTCGATACAACAATGCCATTCTCCCCACTTTCGCCGCGTACACCGATGATAATTGGAGTCGTATCTACAGATGTGCTGTTTGTATAAGCGATTTTGTCGTAACTCCATAGATATTTCTTCTCTGTGGTCATCTCCTGCATATAAGTTGACCATCCATAAGTATTTACTGTGATTCCAGTGCTTCTTTCAGAGGCGAGGTAATATTTCGTGATTCGGCTAATGCCTACACCATCTTGTCCGTTTGTACCGTCCTCTCCTTTTATCTTGGACCACTTATACATATATGGGTTCTCGCTATCTCTTTCCTCGTAATCCACGTACTGTCCCATATAAGTCTTGCCGGCGCTTACAGTAGTTGAGAAGTCTGTATTCCCATCTGCACTATTTGCATAAGCGATATGCAAGTAAGATGTTCTGCCATCATGTCCGTTAGTTCCAGGTATTCCATTCTGCCCCGGATCTCCCTGAAATTGCGTCCATGCATAATCTCTTGGGTTGGTACTATCCTGCATTAAAAAGTCCACATAAGTTCCAATGTATTTGCTTGGCGTTTCCGTCATTTCCCATGATGATGTAGGATTTGGAACCGAACTATATTTTACATGGAAGTATGTTGTCTTTCCGTCTTCTCCGTTAATCCCCGGTGTACCATCATCTCCTCTGTATTTAGACCACTGGTATTCTCGCGGATCACTGCTCTCTATTGGCGATTCTTTGTTAAAAGCTAATCCGATGTAATATTTCCCATTCGGACTATCAGACATCCCATTTCCATATAAATCATCTGCGTATCTCACCCATGTATAATAGGTAACGCCATTGTCTCCAGGTGGTCCCGGTATTCCCTCCCCAGTGATTCTCGCCCACTGGTAATCTTTCGCATTATTGGATTCCTCTAGCGTTTCCTTATTATATGCAATTCCCATATATTGCTTGCCGTCCGGATAATCAGACATGCCATTCCCCAGTCCGTCATCCGCAAACTTAATCCATGTATAATAAGATTTTCCGGGGCTTCCTGGTTCTCCGTCATCCACATTGCTTACAGTGACTTCGTAATAGCCTCTCAGCTTTTCGCCTTCCATTGCTTCAAAACGATAAACTGCTTTCCCTACAATGTCCGCAGCGGATACAACGATGCTCTTTTTTCGCGCTATTTCACTTCCATCTTTTTTCCAAATGATTGCGAATTTATCTGTCAAATCAGCACCAGGCGCTGTAACTGATGCTGTGAGAGTTGTTGTTCCTTCTCCATTCTTAAAGACAATTCCATTATCACTTAAAATCATGCAGTTATACGTCTTATTTTCCTGTATGAGTGCATTCATTTTGTCGAGCGAGGAAGTGTCTACCTGCGACTGTAACTCTTTAAAATTGGAAAATATCGTCTTATTTCGGGACGGTTCCGTAAAGCTTCGCACCTGCTCTGACACTCTCGCCTGCAAGTAAAGTGTAGGATTGTACCCATCATCTTCAATCATTACCGTATCGCCGATTCCGGTGTCAAAATATCCATCTACTTCATAAGTTACTTTCGGAACACACATCTTTTTTAGGTCGTTCAGTGCAGTTAAAAACAGCGAATTTACATCGTGCTCCTCATAATCTTTTGTCTGCACGATATATCTGTCGTATGATACTCGATTCGATGGGAAGCGGTCTCTTGCCTTCACAGCCCAAATATCATAGGAATTTTTTACTGTTTGAAACTCAATGTTCCCTTTCTCGTCATTTCTGGTGGACTCAAACCCTAGAAGATTAACCCCATCTGCACCAGTTGGTCTGATAGCCGTTGCAAGCTCTGTTATATCCGTCGTTTTTCGGATTCCATCTACATTCGTTCCGTACCGTAGCTTAATGTCTGTTCTGTCTTTTCCGACTCCTTGGCTCTTCTCTGAATGCTCTCTATATACATTTAATACAATCCTTTTTAACGAGTGATCCGCGTTCAGTTCCGGAACAAACTCCAATTCCGCCAGAAACATATCTGCAACGGAATACAATCTTTTTAAAATGGTCTCTTGCCCCGTGAACTTATGCCAGACATTCAACTCAGAAACTTCATTGATTCCGAGCGAGAGCGAATGCTCCGGATCAAAAGTATTCAAATAAGATTCAAACGATACCGCTTTTCCGGGATCATATTCACCTACCGATTCGTTCAGCAGCTCGAAAGAGGTAGAGAACGCCTCCACCTCTACTTCGTACTCATCCCGACTTACAGACATGATATTAAGGTAGTAATCTCTACCATTGTATACAAAAGCTAATTTATTCCCTTCTACGAGATAAATCGAATCCTGATGCTTCGCCATAGCTGTAAAAGCGAATGTGTTCGCTGCTCCCTGCAAATACTCATGCAACTCATCCTCGTAGTAATGTAATGCCTTAGGAGCTTCGTTATCCATAAATGTGTGCAGTTCATCATTTGCACTCAAGACTGCAATTCTAATATTTTCCATTATAAATATGCCTCCTGTATTTTTGCCGTGATTGTTGGCGGTGGAGTGCAAAAATCAGAATAATAAAACTGTATTTTCGTTTCTCCCGGTGGGACATTAAAATACTTGCTCCCGAGCACTTCATCCGCTGCTCTATGCACACCATCCACATATATCTTCCGACTTTTCCCATCGATTATGACGGTGCTACCAGCGGGATATCTATTCGGAACGTCATGCCACGTTTTTACTTTATCTTTCCGGAACACGAGGTAATTCAGATACATTTTCGGAATAATCGGATAATTATCCCGCTGTCCGATAAATACCGATACAGTCTTAGCTTCCATTTTCTCAATATCCGCACTATTAAAACTGTAAATTCCGCCGAAACAGAAGGTGATTTTTCTGCCAGATTTGGAAATATAAAAATCCCCTCGATTATGAACGAATAGCTCCGACAGTGCACTGTTAAACTCTATCCGCTGTACTTCCTTGCCGTTGACGCATAATATCAGTAGTGCTGTATCCGTGACAGGATTCCATTTCGCTATCCTTGCAGATGCAAGATGTCTTCCGTTCTTGTCTGCGATGCAATACTCTATAATCCCGCACTGGTTTGTCGCCGTCGGGCGAAACCATACTTTTCCTTGCATGGCAAAGTTGGCAGAACCGGAAATTCCTGTTTGATCCGGCTGTAAATCGATTGTTCTTGCCGCTCCATGCCAGCCAGAACCTACACCGGCACTTGCTAGGCTTACCCAGGTCTTATTATCATAGTTATATGTCCCAAACGTACCAGATTTTCCATAGCTTGGATCAAAAAATATTCCTGATCCGCTGCGCATAGCCTCATACTGGGATGCCTGCCGATAATTAAGGAGGTATTCCGACTTTTCCTTTTCTTCCATATCCATCTCATTGACGTGTCCAAGCTGAATCACCCCATACTCAGACACAATACCAATGAACCCATTTTCGTGGTTGTGCTTAATCTCATAATCTACTGGAACAGATTCTGTCCCAGTGTTAGAAATTGTCATTTCCATTACTCTTTCGTGATTGAGGGAGGCTTGAAAAGTCTTTTGAATTGTCGAATGTGCGATTCCATCAGGAACGATAAACGTAATAATTCCACTGCTTTGCAAATATTCTTCATCGAGTGTTGGTTCGCCATTTAAAATCGCATTGTAATATAGATTAGGTTCATCACTAAAAATCAATTTATCCATCTTGTCAGATGTTAATAATTTCGCCATTTTCCGCCTAAAATCTTTCAAATTTTCTACAGTCCCATTATTAATCACATATTCAATAGCGATTTGCTTTTCTTCTTGCGTTACATAATCGAAATCCTTTCCGTTCCTAATTCCAATCTTTTTCAAATTGCTGGAGATTGGAGCAGAAAGATTCCTATTGACTTTTACAATTTTAATCGGCAACTTCTCTCCTTTGTATGTAACAGTGAGTAACCCCATTATCTAACCCCCTCAAGCAAATTATTAAATCTTTCTTTTTTCTTTAAGAGCGGTCTCATAAAATTCACAGTCCCCTCTGCAAGCACTTTTCCATCTAGCGGAACAGTTAGTGATACATTTATATTTATATCTTTTTCTCCCGCAACCTCTAGTACTGCTTCTTTTATATATTCTTTAAGCTTTCGAATCGGCGCAATTGCTTCTGGTCCCGCTTCCCCAGCGCCCCCTACCTTACCACTTGACATCTGGAAAAATGCCGGCTTTGTTAAAATTCCGCCCTCTTTAAACCATGACACATCGAGTGTTGGAAGTTCTGGGAAAATATCGCTTAAATGAATATTTCCAATTCCGGCTGCATATCCGTGTCCATTCCAGCCGCTTGCAAGACTTCCGTATCTCGATACGGTGTATCTGATCGCTGCAAGCATATTTGATAGCGGATCCCAAATATTTGTATCGTATCCAGGCATTGCATACGCTCGGAATGTTGGATCGATTACTTGCATTAATCCTTTTGATGGTGTTCCATTGATAGCATTAATATCCCAATCATTAATCGCGTTTGGGTTTCCTCCAGATTCGGTCTGCATCTGATATAAGAGCAAATTCAAATTAGCATCAGAATATTGATTCGTCATTCTAAGTGCTTGCTCCGCAAGTTTTCTCCACTGTTCCACTCCTGCTCCCGGTGTGTAGTTTACATGCGACTTTTCATCAAAAATCCCAGTAATAAAATCTACAACACTATCAAATACGGTATTAATTGCGCCTTTTGCAACCGTAATCCATGGCTCAAATGCATTTGTCAGATCTGCGAACTTATCAATCGCAATTTTGACAATATCTCCCGGCTTCTTAAGGTAATCCCATACACTACCGCTAAATTCTTTTACCGTATCCCAAATACCACTAAAGAAATCTCCTATTCCACTTGCAAAATGCGGAAGTCCATCTAGAAAACTCTTTGTCTGATTTGCTGGCATGATTTTTGTGCCTTTTTTCATCGGAAGCACCACGTCACGCCCTTCCGGGATGAATGGCTTTCCATCTGGCGGTATAATCATTTCTTTATAAGTAGACCCCTTCTGGTCGTTTACAACTCCAATAGTATCTCTGGGGAGTCCTCCTGTTCCTTTTGCAAACTTCGGAACCTCCCATTCATTGAATGATTTATCAGATCCCACTGCATTTAAAATCCAGTTTATCCCTTTAATCACTCCGTTAACTGCACCGCCAAGCACCCCGCAAATCGTATTTGCGATTCCTTTTATGATGCCACCCAGTGTATCTTTTAAAAACGTGAATCCATTCTCAATGCTTTTGAAAAATCCATCAAATATATCTTTAATTCCGCTTGTCATAGTCTCCATATCGCCTGTGAAGAATCCGGAAAATGCCTTAATAATTCCTTTCAAAATCTCGAAATTGGATTCGAAAAATCCTTTTATGAACTCCCAGAAAATTTGTATTGTATTCATCAAATTTCCCAAGGTGCTATCTACAAATCCCTTTATTCCTTCTAGTGCTCCAAAAATAATAGGAGAAAGTATAGTAAAAAGATTCTGCACTGCTTCCCAAATTTGCTCTCCGTATTCGTTCCAAAATCCAGTAATTGCTGATAGCGCATCTTCAAATGCACCTTTGACTTCCTCTAAAGCAGGACCTATATATGTGTTATATACATTCTCCGCAAACTTTTTTATGTCATCTATCAGCCCATTTACAAATTCTCTAAATGGTTCTATTTTTGCATACGCAATAGCAAACGCTCCTGCAACCGCTGCGACCGCCCCTATTATTGCCAGTGCTGGTGCCCCTATTGCTCCTACTATTGATCCGAAAATACTAATCAAACTTCCAATACCGCCGATTATTTTACCTACGATTAATAATACAGGAGCCAACGCCGCTACAACAATGGTCCCTACAGCAATGATCTTTTTTGATTCATCATTTAATTCGGAAAACCACTTCGAAAACTCTTTTACTTTATCTACCACTACTTCTATAACAGGGGCAAGCACTTCTAATAAAGCATCTCCAAGCTCAATCATTACATTTTTTAACTTATTAAAAGTTTTTCTAAATGTATCCGATTTCGTTTCTAACTTTCCAAGCGCTTCTTCTGTTGCTCCTGTTGAATTTCTCATTTCATCTAGCGTTGAATTAAAACCCTGCGCTCCATCTCCAAGAAGTACAAGCCCAGCCTTCGCCGCCTCTGCGCTTCCCCACATATCGCCAAATGCCAAACCCTGCTCTTTTGCTCCATTTGATACGATTTCTAAAGCATCTGCAAGACTCATTCCGGATTGCATCAATTCCGCAAACGATTGCCCTGTTTTCTCCTTCAATAAATCCGAAACTTTTGTTCCTGACTTTCCAAGCTCATTCAACATGGAGTTTATATATGTAGTAGATTCAGCTGCTGCCACACCATTAGACGTCAGTTTAACATACCCTGTCGTTATCTGATCTAGCGCTACGTTGTTCGCCTTTGCAGTCGGGATAATTTTTCCCATCGTTGCTGCAAGTTCTCCAACTGTCGTCTTACCTTTGTTTTGTGTCTGAATAAGCATATCGGAAACTTTTCCAACTTCGCTCGCCTCTAGCCCATAGGCATTCATGATTGTGGTCAATACATCCAAAGCACTTCCGGCATCTGCGAATCCTGCTTTTGCAAGTTTCGTAGACTTTTCTACAAATGCAAGTGCATCTACTGTCTTCTGCCCTGCCGAAATTGCGTTATATACGTTATCTGCAATTTCTGCTGCACTTATTCCTGTCTGATTTGACAAGTTTATAATTCCTTTTTCTAGCTCAGAGATTGGCACTTCTGTTTCATCTGCAATTGTGCTTACTTTCGCAATTGCTTCCTCAAAATCCATGCTCATTTTCGATGAGGCAAGCCCCGCTCCTGCAAATGCCCCACTCAATGGTGCAAGAGCTTTTCCGGCACCACTTACCTTTCCACCAATTTTCTGAACAGATTCTCCTGCATTTTGTATTTTACCTGCCACTTTTCCAGATACATCATTTAATTTTTCCAATTGCGATGTATAAGATTTTAAATCTTGCTCTGTATTTGCGATTGTTCTCTGAAACTCTCGATATTCATCTACTCCAAGATTTCCTGATTTAAACCTTTTCTCAACTTCACTTTGTGCTTGCTTCAGCGCATCCAGTTTTTTATTTGTGTTCCCGATCTGTTCGTTTAGAAGCTCTTGTTTCTGCGCAAGCAACTGCGTATTCTTTGGATCAAACTTCAATAATCTATTTACAGATTTCAATTCTCCTCCAAGACTTTTGGATGTTTTATCTACATCTTTTAAAGCCTTATCGAGCGCCATTGTATCCGCACCGAATTTTATTGTGATTCCTTTTATTTTCTTATTCGCCACTTCATACCTCCGTTAAAAATTATCAAAATCTTCCTGTGTTGCTTTTCTCGCAGTCGGCTTTTCATCCTTTTTCTGATTATCAATATACTCCTGCACATAGTCCAAACAATCACCAATGGTCATTTCTTCCATATCTTCACTTGTCAGTCCAACTTGTCTGCAAACATAAAAAAAAGATTCATTCGTGAACGCTTCTCCACTGGACGAATCTTTATCATTTATTTTTTTTTACTCGCTGGCATTGTATCTGTAAGCAAATCTTTTACCTCTCCCATGATTTCATTGAGTGGGAACACTTCAAATCCATCCAGCCATTCCAATGGGTCTGGAATTGTTCGGTCTGCCGTCTTTGCCATTGTCCAGATAATATCGTAAAATACTTCCATATCCATATGGTCGAGTGATGTAAATGAAATATCATTGATCCCGATATTTTTTCTTGTGCCTCTTCCGAAAACTTTTGCTATTTTCATCAAGTCTGCAAAATAATCTCTGCCGAACTGTGCTTTATATCTTTTCGGTAAAGCTGCCGTTGATTTCAATTTCACTGCTTTTCTATCGATGTAAATTGTTTTCTCCATCTTCTTCCTCCATTAAGGGCGGCAAATAAACCGCCCGATTTATTCCGCTTTTCCTACTTTTGCCTTTCCAACTTTCCCGCTGCCAATTAAGGCTACATCGTCAGCGGGAATTATTCCCCCGCATCTTCATATACCTTTGTATACCAATTCTTGTATTCTGTCTCGTCTGTTTCTGCCGTTGTAGACGCTTTAACAAGATTATCTCCCGGTCTCGGTGTTGCTGCGAGTGCAAGCTCTACTGTGTTTGGTTCTCCACTATCTTTTGTCGTACTTGATACAGACGGACGGTTTACCGTGCAGAAATAAAACAGATGCTTTGTTGCTTTCGCATCCCCCTGGAACTCGAACATAAGTGCAATGTTCGCAGGCTGTGCATCCGAATTTTCCTGTAACACACCTTTTGTTGTCTTTTTCTCTTTCAGAACCTCGATCCGGAATTCATCTGGCACTCTTGCTAAATTTAAGCTACCTTCATACCCCTGATTATTCGCACTCGTATAGTAATCGATATCATCTGCCTTAAAACGAACCAAATCACCGCTTTTGTCAAATGTAATACTTACTGCTCCTGGCAATTTCTTCGGTGTTCCATATTCTACTTTTCCGAGATCTCCGATCGTAGCAACTGCGTAGTAACAGTTGCGCAAACCAAACTCTACTTTGTTTTCTTTCTGTACCGCCATGTTCCAACCTCCTATATTTCAATCTCATATGCTTTCAAATACATATTTTCAGAATCTAAAAAACTCTCGTATGATTCATACGGGAGTCCATTCTCGTTTAATAGTTCCTTTACTTTTTTCTCTAATTGCAAATCTTTTTGACCCGTGTACACTTCGATTGTGACGGCATATCCTTCATAATACACAATGTCATCAGCATGAAATCCAATATCTTCGTCCGCATAGTATACAATGTACGGTAGTTCTGGCACCTGACCGACTGCGAAACAGCGATACGCAATAGGAAGGTTTAGAGCCTTTAGTTGATCTTTCAATTCTGGCAATGTCATTTCACAGTCTCCTTTCCAGTTCTTCGAGATACTCTTTTATGCCTTCCTGTTCTACGCCTTCAATGTGAGGATACGCTTGCACTTTTCCAATCTTCCTGCCACCCCTTCTTAATTGATGCCCTTTTTCCAAAAGGTGCGTCAGACGATATGTTGGAGATTTATTGTATATCGTAATTCCATATTTATCGGTCGTCCTTGTCCAGTTTTTCGCATAAGTACCGCCATTCTCGCTTTTCGGACTATTTTCTTTTAATTTTTTTACAGCTTTTCCAGATACACTCTTCGCAACCTTCTGTGTGGTTTTCTTTGCCTCTTCTGTATACTCTCTCATCTGCCGCATAATCTCTGCTGCAAGTTTATCAGCACTTATGCTCTCGCTCATTTTTCAATCCCTTCCGTACAAGTCAATTCCAACTCTTCCATGCTAATCTGATATGTTTTCACCACTTTCAGTTTCTTTCCACGGAATCGGATATATCTTTGTCCTTCATATTCATAAGGGTGCACAACCAGAACTTCTGATATTTCCATGTTGTTCTGTCCAGCAAGATAGAATTCATTCCGAGATATTTTCTCTTTACAACACCAAACTTCTTTTTCTGTTTCGTCCGGAATTTGCTGACCGATTTCATCTTCTACATATCTAACAGAAGATATCAACACCACTTTCTCATCCCATGTTCGATTCATTGTTCACCGCCTTAACCATCAGATTATGAATCCTAAATTGTATACTTCTCGGAATAATACCTCCGTCTGGATGATTATACGTCCAAGTAGCCCAATCAAGAACAAGTAGAATATCGCTGTATCGTTTCTCTTCTAGTTGAATTCCACGAACATTTTCGCACTCATCTAGTATGCCATCTATAATCGCATACAGGATTGCATCCTTACTTTCAGTAGAGATTCCTAATCTAGACTTTAATAATTGCAATATTGTTTCCTTCAACTCCATCACCCTTACGAATTAGCCATAATTCCTGCTGCCTTTAGTGCATCCAGCAAAGCTTTAAACTCCTCTTTTGTCACATTTGCTCCCGCTGCCTCCGGCACTAACGCCGTCTGCTTCACTAGTCCAGCTTTTGCTTTTGTTGCATTCACTGGAATTCCAGCATTTGCAGTAGCAACTCCGTTTTCAATATTATTCATTGCTTCTTTCGTGATGACCTCGCCGTCAACCCATGTTTTCTTTGAATATGCCATATTTTCACTCCTCTACTTTGATTTACCTACTTTTGCCTTTCCAACTTTCCCGCTGCCAATTAAGGCTACATCGTCAGCGGGAATTACCCCACCGGCGAGTATGTGATGTAGAATCCCGCATCCCCATCTGCTTTCTTAACATCATACCGTACAATACCTGCAAGTAATTTCCCGTAAATTTGATTATCTACCCATTCGACACTTGTCTGTTTGCGATCAAAAAAAGCACAGAATGATTTCGGATCTCCAACAAATCCCTTCAGTTCTCCTTTACCTGCAATCATTTCATCATCCAAAATAATCACCTCTCTACCAAGCAGCATCTTTCCGCTTGAAGAAGTAATGGAATCTTGCAGCAGATATCTTCCATTCGTATCCTTTAACTTATCTAACTCTGCGTACAGAGAAGCTGAAACAATGAATTTTACAGGATATACTTTTTTGATTTCTTTATTCACTAAATCTTTCAGTCCATCTAGACCTGTAACACTTTTTGGCGTTGCGCTCTTCAATACCGTTGCGATGTCAGCATTTCTTGTGTTTCTAGACTGGTCATTGATCTCATCTCTAATAAGACCTGTAACATCGTAATCGGCATCATCAATCGCTTCCTGAGAAATCGGAATATACCCTCTTCTCGTTGCGATACTGTAGTCAATATTCGAAATTTTAGGTCTTGAGAGTGCCGGATTCTGCTCCAACTCTTCAACTGTACTCATTTTTGTTCCTGCTTTCGCAATCACAGGATATTTTCCAGAGGAACTGTTGACGCTCACATTTTTTACATAATTTTTAAGATCTACAACATCCTCTGGTTTCTCTTGCGGAGCAAGAATTTCAACCGGAATCAGGATGCCCGCTTCCGCTTCTTTAAAGCCTTCTGCTCTTACTTGCCCCTTTGATTTCACAAATGCATTGATTGCACTTCTTGTCTCTTCAATTTCTTCTTCATTTCTTCTGCCCATCTCTTTTTTCTTCCCCCTTCTTTCCGGTGTTTTTTCATATTCCTTCATTTTCCCACGTAGCTCCTCAAGTTCTGTTTCAAGGTCACTTTTTCTTTCTTCGTGAGCTTCTTTTTCTTCTGTGAACTTTGTAATCTCGTCATCCACAAGCGAGCGCTCTTCTTCCGTATTCGCTTCTTCGATGGATGTTTCCAGTTCTTTTTCTCTTGTTTCAAAATCTGCGTCTTTTCCACGCATTTCTTCCAATTCTTTTTCTTTGCCTGCAATCTGTTTCGCAAGCATCAACTGTCTTAAAGCCATTACTTTTCTCCTTTCAATCTCTTTGTAGCATTACTTCGCCACTGTTCCATCTGTTTCTGTTGGTACTGTTCCACTTGTGCGTGCCTCGCCTGTACGCCTGTATCCTCATAAGCTGGGAATGTACATACAGACACTTCATGCAGATCAACTTCTCGGATTGTCCATTTCACAGTTCCGTCATCACGCCAGTCTGTTTCCTCACGCACAATATTAAAACCGAACGAGCACTGATCCACGTCTCCTCGTTTCACTCTCTCATACAGGTTCATTGCGTCTGAATCATTTTCATTGATATCAATTTCTCCCCAAAGACCTCTTGTATCAGTTCTGAGGCGTAAAGTCCCTACTTTGGTTCTACCTAGAACGAGTGTATCATCGTGGTTTGTCAGTGCTCGGATATCATTGCTCATGGTGCTGTTAAACGCTTCTGGCGCAATTTCTTCGTAAGCCCCCGGCCACAATTCTGTTTCGGAATTAAACACAGCGAAATAGCCAGAAATTGTTTTCTTCCCGTCCTCTGCTTCCCGTGTTTCAAATTCTGCTTTCCACGATCTTGTTAAATTTTCTTTATTTCGCTCCACTATTCATCACCTCCCGCCCTTAATTTCTTCTGCTCTCCAATCATTCCCTGAGGAATAAAGTTTTCGAGGATAATCAGATCATTCAATCCATCTTTCGGAGAGTCTCCTATCAAATTCAGCACATCATTTCCCGTATAAATTCCTCGAATATATAGGTTCATGCCAATTTCCGCAAGCTCCTTAGTGTCATAAGCCATCAAGCTTTTGGAGTTGCACTTAAAATACCAATGCGGACTCTGGATCAATCCTTTCGTAAGTGTTTGCTGGAAAACATCCGCAATCGACTTTACCCTAGTCCGGACAAAGTTGTTATATTCGTCCTTATTAAAGCTCCCAACCCCCAAGAAAAAAGGCGGTACATCCAAAAGTGATGCAACCGTCCTCTTATCAATCTCAACCGATTCATTAATTGCGATATCTTTTAGAGATAGTGGCTTAACCTCAGACACCTCTAACAGCTCTGCAGGTATTATCCATGGTTCGCCCGGTTTCGATTCTTTCAAATATTTTTCTTTTATCTGTTTTCTTCCTGCTTCGCTGGCAAGCTCTGTTGTAGCTGCATCTACTTTCACGATGATGTTCGGCATATATTGACCACTCATAAAGGATTTCTTAGTTGCATTTGCCTGTTTCAAATTCGATGCAATATCCTTTAATGCAAGTCTGTAGCCTGTACCCTTCCAAGGATATTCTGGATTGGGATTGATTGCAAAGTGTAGTACTTCGCTTGGATCATATTCCTCATTGCCGTAGATTATCTTGTATCCTGTCAAAGTCTCTTCGAAGCTTGTCATGGACGGCTTTAATGGAATGAGCTCATCGATGTATCCATCTCTCATTACAGGGAGGACAACAGCATTTCCATCACCCGGCAACAACATGGAATACACAATGTTATAGACCCATGCCTTTCTCGTCATCAAAGAATATGGATTGATGTCTATCTTTCGTGATAACTCATTCTTAATCCGAACATCTCCATGAGGTCCATTCTCCATCAAGTGGATTGTCATACCGGAAACGAGATCAGCAATCTTCTGACACGCTGCCCGGATTTCCGGATTCTGTGCCAGCGTTGTGTATCCTGACGGCAATAAAAAATCAGAGAACGTAGCTCCCTGATAAACAAATACTTTATTCTGTGGTTCTGATCTGATACTCTTTTGCTTCTTTTTCTTAGCCATTTTAATCTCCTATTCTCTCTTAAGCCATTTATTTGCTACATTCCCTAGCGCCATATCCGCTAGCATCTGACAGCACGAAAAGACTCCTGCATCAAATAAGTCAATTCGTCTTACACCGCCGTCTCCGTCTACTTTTTCGTACTGTATCATGTCATCTACTTTCTCAATCGCCCTTACATTCTGCACGCAATACTCAAAAGCATCCGAATGTAGATAATAAAACTTCTTATTCTTTACTTTTACTTCGATATGTCGGAATCCCTCGGATTTCACATAGAAATACTGCGGCTGATCCTGTATTCTAAATCCAGACTTTTTCATTTTTAAGAAAAATTCTCGTCCGAATTTCTTATCGAACCCTACAATCTTTATTTTGAATCCCATCTTTTTCATAGAGATAAACCAATTCACAATATCATCTGGAAGCACTGTCGCTGTATTACTCATTGTCAGCCATCCGTCTTCTTCCCAACCAAACAATGGGATACCATCTTCGTCAGCTTTTTTAATTGCAGCAGCCCTTGGAAAGAAAGCGTGTGTGATGCAGATGTCAACATCTTTGTATGTTCCGTAGATTGCGCCGGCTGTTAAATCATGAAGTTTTGATAAGTCGGCGCCTCCATACCATGTGATCGGCAGTTTTGCCAGTTCTTCCAACGACCAGTTATATTCATCATCAGATGATCTGAATTCGTTAATATCAAAGTATGCGTTCAGAGCATTTGTAAAGATATTTAATGTCTTATTCAAATATTCTGCTCTCAACTGTGGCTCATTCATTGCCTGCGCTGCATCATCCAAAAGTTCATCTACTGTAACAGTAACTCCAATGGACGGCGTACACATCTGCAGTACTTCTGGATCGTCTAGTGTCGTGATCTCTCCTTTGCTGTTTAAAACATTCCCCTCTTTATCCTGATCTGCTTTGCAAATAAAAATAAAATATGAATCGTATGCCTTATCTGTAATCGTTCCATTTAAGACTTCATGTAGAGTTTTGATTCTGTTCGCAAGAAATCCATCTGGAATATCTCCGGCAGTAGAAATACCAATCAACAATTTGTTTCTATATGCCTTCATGGCATTTTTCATTAAAATATATTTTTTTGCCCCGGCTCTTTTCCAAGAATGCAGCTCGTCCAGAATCAGACAGTTGCAGTTTAAAGAGTCCAACTTATCTTCTTGGTTGGCGATCGCATACATTTCAGCAGTACCGTCTCCAAAATCAATACTGATAGAATGTTCTTGGTTATTGTTTCGGATTCTTAGCTTATCAACATCTCCACGCAAAGTTTCAACATTATCTACCAAAAATCCAAAACTCTCCATTGTCTGTTTTACAGAGTTTGCAACAATATATGTCTTTGCTCCAGACCCTCTGTCCAGAATGCTTTTTGCTTCTGCAAGCGCAGCACTAAAAGATGTTTTTCCCTGTTTTCTTGGCAAAAAAATAAGCGCTTCATTGAAACGCCGGATATCTGTTCCTTTTCGAAAGAATCCAAATAAATTTACACAGACAAACTTCTGCCAATCAGTCAATAGCATTGGAGTGCCTTTAAAGCTGACTCCATTCTTGTCCTCGCCTTGTACGTGGTGGATAGTCCCCTCGATCAAATCAATTACGAAATCAAATTGATCACTGCGAAACTCTAAATCGTCGCGTTTCAAATCTGAAAGAAATCTCTTGCACGCAAGCACTCTGTCTACATTCGCTAAGACTTTCTTGCTTGCGATATCCTCCGCATAACGCACAGCCGTATCGAAATGCGGACTGTTAATGTGGGATAAATCCATTTACTTCCCTTGCTGTTTTTCCAATAATAATGCAAATGCAGATTTCTCTTTTTTCGGCTGTTCGATTTCTGCATTGTACGTTTTTGCATTCAACATCAGTCTGTCAGAATATGTCCCAATATCTTTTCGGAGGTTTTCAAGACTCACGAGAATAGGGCTTTTTTTACCCCCGCTTTTCTCGGTGTCCAATATCACTTCATATCCTGATTCTTCGAACTGTTTGCTCAGCACATTGTACTGATAAATCATATCTGCATATATCTCGATCACCTGCTTATACTGCACTTTGTAGGTTCCAAGCTCCTTCATGTATTTGACTGTCCTATCAATAATCGTCTGCCTTTGCGGTATGTATCTTGCCATCTATTCTCACCTCCTATCCTGCCGGAAAATTTATTTTCAGAATCCCGCGCTATTGGAAAGAGTCCTCTCTCCCGATTCTCCTGAGACATTCTTAATTTTCAAAAGGGAGGGGGGATACCTCAATCTCTTTCATCTTCAAGTTCATTCCGGCTTTCTCTTCCATCCATTTAATCATGTCCGATGCCGAATCCTTTCTTATCGTAACGATTGATATAAAAATCTCTCCAAGACAATTCGACATCACGTTCCAAGAATCATACCCGCATGCGTGGCTATCAACACATGTCTTTACTATTTCTTCCAATATTGCAGTAACTTCCTTTGTACTCTCATCTACCTTTCCTGCCCATTTAAGTTTATACATCTTAACTTTTTCCATTCTTCAAACTCCCTTCTTCTTTTCCTCTGCCAATACAATCCAGCAGCCGTAATCTTATCTGTCTTCCTATCATGCATCCGGTCATGCTGCGCTGCAGACATACTGATGAGATTCCAGTCCATTAATGCAAGATCTGGATACTCTTCCAGTGGATAGATATGGTGTACTGTCGTTGCTTCTGCATACCTCCCGTATCTCTTTGACTCTTGGCATTGGTAACTGTCACGCCTTAGGATGTGTTCTCTTTTCTTTTTCCACTTTCGACTTTCGTAAAACTTTCCCATGCTTCTTCCCTCGTATTAGTTTCCCGCAGTCCTTGCATCTCCATGTGTGCTCTGTGATAAAGCTACCATCATTCTGCCTTGTGAGATCTATACTGACATATTCTGTCTTTTCATGTTTGCATAGCAACCTTTTGATAATACTCATGCTTTACTCCTTTTTACGCATAATAAAAGCACCCATTTCTGGATGCACTAAGCTTTTAGGACTACTGCATAACATAATACTCAAAAACCAAAAACGCAAAACCAAAAGAAAGGAGGTTGCAGTAACCCTTACTCCGGACAATGAGACTCGAACTCACGACACACGGCTTATAAGACCGCTGCTCTACCAACTGAGCTATGTCCGGTAGGATGCCGTCTGACATCCTCTCCCCTATCCGCACTCGGGGACTAAAACACTAAATATAGATCATGTCTACTTGTTTACTTGGCAGATCTGCGGATATCTGCTATTGGTACCAATCAGATGTAAAGCCGATTGCGCGCTTAATCATTTAAGGACTGTCTCAGTCGCTACTTTACACCTGAAGCCATGTGTAGGAATCGAACCTACCTATCCATTCATGGCACGAAAAAAACGCCTATCCCACATGGTAAGGCGTTTTGTGCTAATCTATGCTTCTTTTGCTACATTTGGAGGTAATACAAGTGGTGTCTGTCCAAATGATGATGTGATTTGAGCAATCAAAAGCGATATTCTACTCATTAAGTTTCTTGTTACAAATTCTCCATTATTTCTAAATTCTTCAGCCATATTAATTTCATGCCAATTATATTCATTCTTTTTCTGAGGATCAAATGTTAAAATAGCACCAAATGATATCGATAATTCAAATAACTCATCTGGCTCAAATTTTAAACTCCTCGTAACTGTTACTCTAATTGTATCAACCCCATCAACATCTGCTTTGATGCTATCAAAACAATTCAAAGAATGCTCTTCTTTTTCTATATTATTTTCAATTCTGTTGTAAGATACATTTTGCAGATAGAACTCGTGTTCTGGCAAAAAGTATTGTGATAAATTCTGAATCATTTATTTCGCCCTCTCTTCTTGTTGATAAGACATATTTACGTAAGCCGGCTTAAACGGAATGATTTTGGATTCTGCATCCATTGGTATAGTTTTTCCGTTATAAGATGTTTTAGTTTCCAGCATATTCGACAATATTTTAATTGTATTTTGCAGTTCGCTGTTTGTTTCTGAATATTCTGTAAGATATTCTTGAACAGCTTTTTCCACAGTCGCATTTAAAGACTCACCATTTTTATAAGCCCTTATCGCCAACTTTTTATGCAATTCCGGATTTATACGGACATTAAATGTTCCCTTGTATTCCTTATCCGGATCCTTTCCTACCTCTTTGCAGAAATCCAAATAGTCATTTACTGCATCGTGGAATTCTTTCTCAATTCCTTTCATGTCTTTGCTCTCAAAATTTACCAGATCATTTATACCCTCTATTTTCCCACGTAAAGTAAATGTCTCTGCATCAAACTCAATTTTTGTATGATAACCTTTATACTCAAATATGTTATTCTTCATCACAACTCACCTAATTCTTTCAGGAATTCAACCAAATCTTTTACTGCTCCTGCATCCATTTCATCTTGTGGATGTGGTTTATGCAATAATACCACTCTATTATCACTTTTTCTGTAAAATCGCACTCTTGATCCAGATGTTTTCCCTTTATTAAACTCATCAAACCCCAATTTACTTAACAAATATCTAGCTTCAGTATAAGTATAATCTTTAGGTTTAGATAATATTCTTTCTTTTGCTTTATCTAGTTTGCTCATCCTTTCAGGCTCTCACCTCTTTTGCAACTGTTCTATAGTTGCATTATATTCTTTTTTGCCTTTTTTGTCAACACATCCGCCTAAATACTTGCTATTAAATTTTGCAAAAGACTATGAGCATATCAAGTATAACACCAAAACACCGCCGAACGAGAAATAATAGAAGTCCTGCGGTGCATTCTATACGAAATTCTTATAATATGTGATTAAAATAACATGCAATTATTCTAGAATAATTATAACATAATTGAATTATTAATGTTATTAATATTTTAGGTATTCAGCAACTATTTGTGAAATTCTACCTTGCGAATATCCTAATTTTTCTCCGGTAGCAACCTGACTTCTGCCTTCTTGGTACAAGTACTCAAATATCTCCTTAATCTCCGGATCTACTATCGCCTCTATGTACTCGTCTACCTCATCAACTTCTGCTTTCAGTAGCATCCTTTCAGCTTCTTTCTTCCTGATCTGCTTGTTAATCTTCTCCTGCTCGTAAGGATCTGCCATTACCACTGATGTCCTAACTTCTGTGTAAGGAAAGTATTTGCTTGATCCTCGGACTTTCCCCATCACTTCTTCTGCTTCCGTACTGCATAGATCTTGAATCTTCTCTTCCAGTCGTTTTAACCGCTCTTTATTGCCCTTATGCTTTTTCAGTCTTTGCTTGTCCACCGGCATCAATCCCCTTTCTCCTTAATCTTCCCACTCAAATCAACTCCCCATTTTCTCAGACATTGTTTTACGCTATACTCTTGATATGCCGGACGTTTAAATGCTTTTACGGCATTATCCGGAGCTTTATGACTTTCCATTTCATCATAGTGCTGCTCTTGATCTAACTTCATCTGTCTTCGGTTTCTTCTATGGTCCATCTTTTCACTTCCTTTCGTCCCCGGCAGACCAGGCAAGGATGCCAAAGAACAACGTCACCAAAAGAATCATCCCTACTCCAATAAGATGCATTACTGCAAATATTACTTCTATCATTTTATTCTCTCCATTCTTTCCCATGATACTTTATAATATGCTGTTTTGGTTTTTCTTACTCCTTTACCATGTGCTCCTTAAATGTTATAATTGGCTTATCAATTCTTTTTTAAATCTAAGGAGGCATTTCTATGTATAATTATCAAAAATATGAATCTTATGAAACTTTTCTTTTATACCAGGAATTTCTTTCCATTCCAGACAATCCATTCTCCTTTCAAATCCCCGAAGGAATGACAATGACTAGTGATATGATACATACATTCCTGCAAGCTGCCTATAATGCTAAAGGCGTGTCTATTTTGGATTCTTGATATATGGTTCTGGCTTTAATCTCCACGCTGTCACAACATCGTATACTCTGCCTTTGTCTGTTCCAAATTCTTTTTCGCAAATATTTTCCGAGTTCTCGTCATCGTAAAATACCCATTGTCTTTTGCCGTTTAAATATCCGTAATATACATTATGTTCTTCTGCATGGTATGTTTTTTCTTCCTCCGGAACCCAGCCCGAACTGTAATCCGCGATCCATTCTGATGAGTGCACTGTAACTTCTACTATTTCGCCAACTTCTGGTAGCTTCTCTTCTACTGGAATCCAATCATTAGCTTCATATACTGTTGGCTGCTCATCAATTATTCTCCTAAATGATTCTTTACATTCTCTGACTACCATTGCTTGGCTTGGATCACCTATAATTGTGAGGAAGAAATTTCTCACTTCTTCATCTAGTGCATTCGCATCAATCAACCTCTTTCCGTGCATATCTGAAGCTTCGTTCATGTGGGAACGGATGATATTTTCGGCATCTTTGATTGTTATTACCTCTTCAACATATTTTCCATTCTGAGGTTGGTTATAGTGTTCCTTTGACGTTGCCACTAATATCATTTTTTCCTTCATCTCTTCCAAAATCTTCTCTAGTACGTTCATTCTCTATTCCTCCAATAGTTCTCCGCAATACGGACAATATTTGATTCCAAATGCCACAGTTGTCTCTTTACCATAAAAGACCAAATACCATCCCTTGTACTCAACTCCGTGTTTCGTATCCAACACCATTTCTTGCACAGCCATTTCTTCATCATTGTAATTTTGCGATGAAAGACTTTTGCATTCATGTTCATTTATGACTCTCATCACTCTACCTCCAACAACTCCGGATTATCAAAAATGTTCCCAATTACTTCATACACGTTTATATCAAATATACTAATAGGCGTGTATACAACACGATTAATATACTGTACTTTGTCAGTGTTTCTAACCATGAATACACCATTTTCAAATTCAATTCTTATGTCCCAGTATCCATCTCTTCTAAGAATATCATTCTCCCAAATCTTCTTTCCGTTCTTGTCGGTAAGTCCTGTGTACTGGCAGAGAGTATCTGGGTCAATCAAGTTATTAAATATATTAGTTCCATTACAAATCAGATGTTTTATCGGTTTACCATCTTCTGTTAGCGGATTGGTAATATATGCATACTGACCTTCCACCCATTCTCCGTTATCTATTCTCTTTGCTTTAAAAAGGATTTCTCTGTTCATTTCTCTTGCCTCCTTGCTGTCGCATCTGCTCGATGTAAATATCTGTTGCGCACCTTACAATTTCCGGTTTGATTCCATCGTAATCAGTGCCTTTGTAAAAATTTTTGTCACACGATCTTTTGATCATGTATAGGATATCTTCAAATGTTTGTTCTTTCATTCTTTCACTTCTCCATTCTGTAATAAAACTCAACTCTTAACTCAATTACTCAACTCTTGTCTAACTTTCCGTCCAGTCAAGCCTCTGTCCACACCATTTGCAATAATCTTCATAAATGTCGAGAGGCTCTATTTCACTGCCGCAATTTTTGCATTCATAAAACTCTCTGCATATTCCGCCAACAACCTCTTTTGGTTTTATTGCTAACTGCTTTTCCAATGCTTCGATTGCCATGTCGCAATACGGCAATCTTTCTGTGTTATTCATATATTCATCTAATCTTCTATATCCTTTGATTACTTCTATCGCTTCTCTAACTTTCTTCTCGTCCATTTTCTACCTCCTCATACTCTGGGCACTCCACACAATACTCGTACTTATCCACGTCTGCGCACTGCATATTGCAAATGTCATGTTCCGGACATTCTATGCAGCAGCAATCATAGTTGCATATACATGTGTTTGGTGCTTTGCATTTGCCTAACATGCCTATTTCACCTCATTCCTTCTCCGCTACAAACTGCCCACATCTTGCCTTCCCGCCTTTGCAAGTACCTCCATTTAACTGCTGCCATCTGCAAGCTTCGCAACCTTTATAGCTTTTCTTCGTTACTTTCTTTATTCTATCCATTCTCTTCTCTACTTCTTCCCAAAAGGAACTGCACGGCTCTTCTGGCCATGTCTGATCCTCTGGCAAGTTTCTATTTCTTCTCCCTAACAAAATGCACCCTCCCGCACCTCGCACACTTATACCTTCTGCCTGCGTTGGTGACTCTCTTAAATCTCTCACAGCCACATCTACACCGTTGGCGACTGCCGTCCTCATCTCTAAGGACAACAGTGCGGTTTGTTGTCATAAATATCATTTGCCTCTCACCTTCTTCTTTCTTTTCTTCTTCGTTCCTTTATAGATAAATGCTGCCATGCTTCCATTTTTCCTCATCTAGTCCGCCCCTTCTTTTATGTCGAAATTGACTTTCCAGTGCTTCTACCCTTTGCCTCTTCCGCCAATTTTTCAAGCATTTCTTTGTTATGCTGCTTTGCGATCAAATCCCTGACACTTTCTTCCGGGAATTCCATGAGATAACTCACTTCTTTGATCCTGCTCGTGATTCTGTCCTCGTAATTCAACTCCTCGATCGGCACATTACTTGTATAGATTGTCACTTTCTTGTGTATGTACCGCCCATTTATGATGTTGTAAAACTTTTCCTGCACCCATGGAGATATTCTCTCAACTCCGAAATCATCGATAATCAGCACATCCGCCAAGCACAACTGATCTATCAATCGGCTTTCTGCATACTCGCTGTCTTTCTTCCAGGTGTTCCTGATCTCGTCCAAAATCCGTGTAGACACCGCAAATTTCACTTGCTTTTTATGTTTTTTTACAAGCTCATTTGCAATGCTTGCAGCCATCCTTGTTTTTCCGCTGCCTTTTGTCCGAGAGACAATATACAATCCCATGCCAGCCTCTAACATATCGTCAAAGTTATCTATGTATCGCTTTACGATGTTGCAAGCGGTAAGAAACTTTTGCTTGCCATCTGCGGTTGCGTATACGCTTGTTTTAAGTGTTTTTAACTCCTTGTCCTTAAATGTATCGGGGATGTTAGCAAAACTTAATCTACGGCTCATTAAATCGCTCTCACGGCAATCGCACTCTTTTGCAAATAGCATTCCGTCTTGTTCGTAAGGAATCCATCCGGTACCTCCGCACTTAGGGCACACATCAGAATCCTTCGAAGCTGTCCCCAATTCCTGCTCTGATTGCCATTTCCGTGAGGCTTTCATCTCTTCCAGCTTGTCCTCCAGTGTCATCTCTTCCCTCCGTTCTGTGATTGTCTTTATTCGCATAGTTGCCGTCCAGTATTTTAGCCATGTTTGCATCACACATGATCCAATCAAACGTAGCTGACCAATTACGTCCATTTGTTCCCTTCAAAAAATCACTTTCTTGAGCCATCTCAAACGCTCTTTGAATGTCATCAACGGAGTATTTCCTCAACCGTGCTTTAATTGCTTTTTTTCTTTTCTCAGAAAGTACCGTCAGCCGAGGGAATGACACGCAAGTGGCATTATACATATCAGCTATTTGCTGATAATTTACTCTATCTCTATTCTCTTTATCTAAATCTATATCTTTATCTATATCTATATCTGTGTAAACAGACTGTATACGATTTGTTTCCATTTTGTTTCCATTCTGATTCCGCTTTGTTTCCGTTTTGGAAACTGGAATATATTTCTTCTCTTCATCCAGTGTATAAGACTTATTTTGCTTAATAAAAAGCATGTTCTTTTCGTCAATATATACTGTCGGAGTATATCGATCAGTTTGGATGCAGTTATGCATTTTCCAGTGCTTTATGACGATTACGCCATTTTCGAAAGTAAGGACAAACCGCTTTGCAATCAGCAGTTTCAGATCATCTTCACTGCATCCTACCATGCGCATAATCTTCTTTGGATTTCCAATAAATCCGTCATCATCCGCTCTCATGTTAAGATGGAAATATAAGCACTGCGTAGATAAAGGCATATCTAAGAACGCATCTGAATCAACGATTTTAATATTAAACATCCTCTTATTTGCCATCTTCTACACGCTCCTTTAGTTCCATTCCCGACTGATACTCCCTATATATCTTCATCCAGTCATCAAGTTCCATTGTGACCAGTATGCTGTGATTATTCTTTTTGCTGAACACTGCCGGCAGCATTTCTACACCTCCAGCCTTTGCATCGCGCTTTGCCTGATCCATCCAGTCGTAAAGCTGCATCCGTTCCTGGTGCTTTGCTTCGACATGGATTCCGGGAAGTCCCACGACATCCGATGCATCGCCGGTATTCCCACAGTATTGCGCTGTTCTACGCGCTTCTGTATAGCCATAGTCTCTAAATAAACCGGCAAGCTGCCTTTCAAAGCGGGCGCCCTTTTGCTTACTGTTTACAGCCATTCCTTCCCCTTTCTCTCCTGCCGGACAGACGTAATCGACAGGAGATGAAACAAATTTTCAAGTTACATGTGATATATTCCTTACTCCTAAGAGACATAAGGCTATAAGTAATTCTTGCGAAATTCCTGCCGGAACTCCTCTCTTGTGCCGTAATGCTCCTCATAGTAGCGTTGGCACTGCTGTTTTAAATAAATATCAAGTTTTCCGTTTGGATTCTGATGCACACTGAACCTTCCGTTTTGATGCAGATCCCGGCGAAGCGGTGCGATAAAGCGATATTCCTCGCTCAGCATCCTCTCATTATGTGTATGGTGGAAGATATGGTGTCGCTCCACATCACAACTTCCGGTAAACATGCAATGATTCATGTCATCAGTAAAAATGCTTTCCAGTCTTTTGGTCAATATTGACACCATACCTCTCTTTCAAAATTCGCTTTTCATCCGGCGATACAATCTCACAATCCGGCATGCCCGCTTCCTTGCAACGGTCAATCAGTCCATCAATCAGACGTGCCATCTCCTCGGTGTTATATGTACTGGACCCGCGCATTAAAAGGTAGGTCCGATACATAACACCATCCCTTCCTTCCCTTACTTCTGTGGTGGGTTTTAGATGGTATTCCATTGCATCCCGCACCTTACGATCAGTTTCGTCCGTATCCGGGAGCGGTGTCCTGACTGCTTGTCCGTCTATGATGACCGGATAACCGTATTCACATAACAGCTTGTTATGTAGTTCCGGATTAGACATCTTCATGATTCTTGCCAGCTTGGCTACTAAAGTCCAATAATATCCGTTTGCATCAAGGCTCCTCTTCTTGCGATATGGCTTGATTTCAAGGCTTAATTTGTCGTAGCCTTTCAACTCTTCATAGGCTTGCGAAAAGTCCTCGTTTGAAGCAAATACAAGCATTGGGCGCAGTGTATCGTAATCAATAATCGGCTTTTTTAATATTCCGGTGAGTTTCATTATTCCTCACCCATCTTACGCATAAGTGCCATGAATTGTCTTACGGTCAAATCTTGCAAAACGGAAACTTTATAGTAACGACACACGTTTTCCACAGTCTGACCGTGTTTCGGAATGCAGGATTCTAATGTCTTTACTTGCGCTGCTGTGATCTGAGCCGATTCGCTTTGTTGCTTTATGGCGTTCAATACTTCCTCTGCACTCGCAACACTTGTATCGATTCCAATTCCGCACATTCCAAGCGCTCTTCCAACCGCTGAAGTCTCGCAGTTTTCTATGTAAGATGTCTTGTTTATAAAGCTTGAATCCTCTTTTTCATAGGCATGTCCAACGCCTAGAATAGAGCCGAATTCGTCCCTTACTTCTGCCGACATCACACACATGCCTTCTTGCAAAGACTCTATCTTAGTAGTAATAGATCCGTTCGGAAACAACATGCGGAAAACCTTGATTCTTTGATTCACTTCTGCATACTGCTTGCCTTTTACGTCAATCGTGCTAATTTCTTTATTTGCGATCTGCAATGCTTCAAATGTCATAACTTCATCTCTCCTATGCAAATGATCTATAATTTTCTTTCAAACACGTTTCGCAGACACACCCATCTACGGCGTAAATAGCATCGCCCTCCCAAAAGGGCTGACCACAGATGGTGCAATACCCTTTTGCTTCCGGTTCATCCGGCGGTGTAGTCTTTCTGTCGTCGTAATTAGGGATAGGCTCAATCATGCAGCTCACCAACTCTTTCGATTCCTAATATCGCCAAAACTGTTCTATCAGTCGACGATATATACTCATCATTAATAGTTTCATAGAATCTCGCCACCGCTCGAATCAGCTCTACTGCCATCTCTGCCGGTATATCATCATTAAATTCCCATTTTTTCATCTATACTTCCTCCTTCAAAAATCTAAATTCCATAAGATCTGCAACCATCAAATACTCTTTCGCAGTCTTAGTCTCCTTATGCGTTTCTTTTACCTTTGTTCTAAACTCCTCTAAAGTGCCATAAAAGCAACCGCATCTCACACCGATATCTCCTGCTTTTGTCCTAAAAAATGTGGTTGTGCGATATCCTGAGCCGAACCCCTGCACTGTTGCATAATCTGCATTCCCGGACACCCTAGCATCGCCGTACACCCAAGCATCGCCGTACACCCTAGCATTGCCGAACACCCAAGCATCGCCGTACACCCAAGCATTGCCGGACTGATCCAAATTTTCCTCTTTTTCCACAAATCCACCAAGTTCGCCCTCTTTCACATTCCCAAAAGAGATTAGTGCCTTAATTCTAAAAAGCTTCTTTCCTAAAAAAGTCACAAATTCACTGGTTAATTCAAATTTTTTCATCTTGATTTTCCTCCTATTATCGCTTACTATTTAATTGGATTATTATGTAAGGGCGCGTTACCGGTTTGCAGACCATGCGCTCTTTTTTACTGGGTGAGAGATGTTGATCAGCTTCAAATCCTCCAACCCTTTCTTCTTTTCCTGCTGATGTGGAAATGGAATAATATCTCCCATCGGCTCACTCTTCTTTTCGTATTGCTCGATTTTTCCGTGCTTATTAAAAAATCCTAGAATGCTCATGCTTGTCCACCTCCTTTCTCAATTCCTAAAAGCTTATCAAGCTTATGTTGCCAGATAAAATACTCCCAGGTACTTCTTACTCCTTTTTTTGGCGGATATGCCTCGCCTAGATCCCAGATTCCCCGCTGCATCTTAATCCTTACGCAGTGCGCAGAACATCCGATCTGTTTCCCTGCTTCTTCTGGGCTTAACCTTTTTGCCATGTGGCACCTCCTTCTTTATCTTCTGTCCCCTGCATTACGCTACTTCCTGCTCGATCACCGGATAAATATTGTTCTTCTTAAGTTCTTCATATAAGAAGAGCCGACCTTTCTGTGTCCACTGTGTCTGCATTGTTACATCCGGATTTCCATTGCTTCTTACAATATCGATTGTCTTGCTATGCACATACCCACAATTCTGATATTTTGAATAAAGCACCCACTGTTTATTGACCTTGTACTGGATTTTTAAGCTGTTTAGAATCTGATTGAACCGTATTGCAGACATCCCATAGTCTTTTGCAATCTGTGTTGTTGCCACCAATGATTTTGATTCCAGAATATGGTCAACATAATTTGCTTTGGGTGTCATTTCCTCAATTAGCTTCTGCTGCTCTACAACCTGACCTCCGAGAAATTTACATCTGTCTTTTAAACTGTCAATGGTCTTCCCTGCCATCTTTAAGGCTCTTGCCATTACCTGCTCTGGAGTGTTCCATGCCTTTTCGAGATCAAGGAAATACTGGCGAATTTGTTTCCCCTCTGGTGTTCTCTGAATCATGCAAATCTGCTTTGCCATGTCAACAGAAAGATTGTATTCCGTTGATGGACGCCCTCCTGTACTTTTAGACATTTTTGTCCAAAAGTCTTTCGACTCTTCAAAACCGTAATCACACATGCGATCAATCCATTTCTTAAACGGTGTTTCAATGTTTAGCTTTTCATGTAAATCTTTTGCCGACACTGTCGGATGTTCTGTGTCATAATTGACTTTAATTAATTCGTTCATTTTATTCTCCTTTCGATTTTTGATAATTGTAAATAAGATCTCATCATGGTAAAATATATTTACTATTTCATGAGAATGGGGGAATTCTATGCCACTTTTTTTGCAATATATCGACTTTATCATTAGTATCTTTGGTTTTTTTATTACGATACTGACATTTGTAGCAGCCCATAGAGTTAATAAAAAAATCAAATCTCTTAACGAACTTAAAGATTTTCACGTTCATAAAACAGAAATACTTAATCAGCTAGAGGGGTTCGTTCGTTCCATTAATAGTGACCAGTTGCAAGAAAGTGATACCGAATCCACCTTATATAACGGAATAACCCAATCGTTAACTGATATAGAATCTAGGTATACTAACCTTTCTTGGAAAACACGGAAAGCATTATCTTCTTTACAGAAATATTTAAAACATAACGATTTGCAGTGGAATGAAATTGCCCTCAAACTTATAACTTTAAAAAATAACATTGATAAGGAGATTTAAATATGGAAATAAGTAAAAATGAATCTTTCATCGAAAAATTATCATCTCAGACTATCAATTCCGAAATTTGCTGGAAACGCGCTACATCTTTCAATAAAACAGATTTTTCTTCTAACCCAGAGCTTGGATTCGTATTTTTTAACAATGAATATTGCACAATTGATTTTGATAATTCCTTTTTTTCTCATATTGATTCTGCTAATATTTATATTGTTTTGAAACAAATAGAATCCGGTCGCGATGGTTCCCGTATAAAGAATTATTCAGTTTATCTACAACAAGAAAGCAATAATGAAATTTCAAAACTTTCTTGTTCTCAAGCGGTTATTTACCAACTAGTAAATTCTATAAATTCTTAT